>Ga0156686_1053_pt1 | contig 63294 bp, 46 predicted proteins | sample RifOxyC2_FD_112016 | JGI IMG/M metagenome (GOLD analysis project Ga0156686, IMG submission 112016) | Ignavibacteria bacterium RIFOXYC2_FULL_35_21
GAACTCATTGTTTTCCATAAGTTTGTAATTGTATTTTTCTATTGCATTTCATTAGAATTTTCGTTAATTGAAAAATCTGGGTTAAATCAAACATCAAACCAAGTGCATTACAAACCTTTAAGAAAGTATAAATATTACAGTTTTCACCCTTTTCGATTTTTGAAAGTTGTTGTTGTGTAATGCCTGATTTATAAGCAAGTTCCTTTTGGGAAAAACCTTCTTTTTGGCTTATTGTGCTATTTTTATGGCAGGGCATATGAGCCTTTTCTGCTCATCAAAACCTTGAGCAAATTTCCTGTCTTTTTTTAATTCCTCAATGTGTGAATCGAAAGTTTCAAGCTTTTTCATTTTATTTACATAACCTATTTATTTTTTAAAATAACAAATTCAACCCTGCGGTTTTGATGCCTACCTTCTTCGGTATTATTATCTGCAACAGGTTTTGAATCGCCAAATCCCTTTGTTATTAATCGGTTATACGGCACTCCATTAGTTGTAAGATATTCAGCAACTGCTCCAGCCCTGTTCTGAGATAATAATTTATTACTTTTGTCTTTGCCAATATTATCAGTATGACCGTTGATTTGAATTTTGATTGTCGGATTATCATTCAAAAATTTAATTATTCGATTTAATTCGGGATATGAATCCTGGAGAATTTCATATTTACCAAATTCAAAGAACAGGTTGTTCATTTTTATAGTCTGGCCTTCTTCGATAGGAACGAGATATAAATCCTTTTTTTGTTCTTCGTATTTTTTTATATCCCTCAGGTCAAGGTTTTCATCAATTGCGATATAATCTTTTGCTTCGGCAATTACTCCATATTTTTCACCTGCAGGCAGAACTATTTTATATTCGCCGCTTATTGGATTTGTTCTTGCTATACCGGCTTCTTTACCATCAGGAAGAGTTTCATATTTGACTAAAGCATCAAGAGGCTCATTAGTTTTTGCATCAACAACCTTACCGGAAATGAGCATAACTGATTTAGGTTTTAATTCAGATGGTAATTTGATACGGTAAATATCATGTAGATTTCCTTCATTACCTGTTGAAACGAAATAAGCGTATTCACCTGATGCTGTAATGGTATAATAAGCATCCCAGCCGGTTGTATTAATAGAACGGCCAAGATTCTCAGGTTCGGACCAATTAAGCCAAGTGCTGTCGAGCCTCCTCGAAAGAAACATGTCATTATACCCATAGCCCGGATAACCTGCCGATGAAAAATAAAGTGTTTTTTCATCGGCGGCAATAAATGGAGAAACTTCATTGGATGCAGTATTAATTCCCTGTCCAATATTAATAGGTTCAGACCAACTTCCATCCTGCTGGTGAAAGCTCGCATAAATATCAAGGCCACCATAGGAATCCTCTCTTTCTAAGGACATCAGCAGGACTTTTCCGCTTGAAGCAAGGCAATAAGTAACCGATTTACTCATTGTATAAAATTTCTTTATTTTCAGACTGTCTGGCATTGTCCATTTATCTCCTCTGAAGTAACTGAGTGATATTCCCGGCTTCATTAAACCATCCGGTAAATAAATATTTCCTACAAGAAGCGAATTGCCATCAGGTGTGATTGAACATGCAAAATTATTATTATCATTGTTAATGGGGGACCCAAGATTGACAGCATCTTTAAAATTTTCCATACTATCAATTTCGGACATCCAAATGTCCTCCTTTTTTTGGGCTCCAATATTTTCAGGATGTGATTCCCTCGTGAAAAATAATTTTTTTCCATCAGGTGAAATAATAGGAGAAAGCTCATCATACTTTGAATTGACAGCCCGAGTAAGCCTTTCTGGTGTTGCTGAAAAATTATTAGCTGAAACATAATGAATACCGAATTTAATTGTATCCAGCTCATCTGAAATTGCAATTGCATCAATTTGTGTTTCTGAAGTACCTGTTTCCGATTTTAACAATAATTTCAATTTATTTGTTTGAAAGTTGGTCCTGGTAATGAAAACATTGAACAATCTACCTTTTCTGGAATTGACTGTCTGAGTATCTGCTTTATAAACTGTCTGCTCCTTATCCGAATTATCAATTAATTTAATTTCTAATATATTACCCGGATTGAGGTTTTCGTTGACTGCAATTTGGGTTACATAAATTGCAGAATCGAATCCAACAGTTATAATTTCGTTTATGAATTGGCCCCTGTTCTTTGGAGTCCATGCACATGGTGTCCTACCAAAATCCGGCATTACACTTGGTTTGCCGGTTATTTGTTGAGCAGAATACAACTTTGTTCCATATTGTGTTGAGAATGAATTAACCTTTGATGCCCATAGAACAATGCTGTAAGCATTATAAGAGGAGGTTAAGCTAAATGCTAAAATGAGTAATATTAATTTTAAATTTTTCATACTTAATCAGAAGAAAAACGAATTAATATATTTTTGCTTTACCACCACCATTCCCTTTTTGACTGTCGTGTCATAAGGTCTTCGATGGCTTTGGATGGCTTCTTTCCTTTAAATAAAATATGATACATCTGTTCGATAATCGGTACTTCGACGTTATGTTTTTTAGCTAAGAAATAAGCAGACTCAGTTGTATAGATACCCTCGGCAATCATTTCCATGCTTTTTTGAATTTCCTTAACGCTTTTGCCCATCCCGATTTCTTCACCGACAAACCTGTTCCTGCTGAGCTTGCTATTGCATGTTACAAACAAATCACCAAGGCCTGAGAGGCCGGAGAATGTTATAGCGTTTGCCCCGATTGCCACACCAAGCCTTGTTATTTCTGCAAGGCCCCGGGTGATTAATGCGGCTTTTGTGTTATCGCCGAGTTTTAATCCGTCAATAATTCCTGCGGCAATAGCTATGACATTCTTTAATGAACCGCCGATTTCACAACCAATAACATCATCAGTTGTATAAATCCTGAAATAGGGTGTCATGAATATCGTTTGTATTTCTTTTGCATTACTAATGCTTTCCGAGGCGGCTACAACTGTCGTAGGCTGTTTCCTTGCTACTTCTTCGGCATGGCTGGGACCTGTTAATATTACAAATTGTTCAAAAGGAAGCCTGATTGTATTTGTTATAACTTCGGAAACCCGCATTAATGTATTCTTTTCTATACCTTTTGCCACACTCAAAATAATTTTATCTTTTATCCTGGGCAGGTTTTTCGATTTCAAAACGCTTCTTATATGCTGAGTCGGAATTGCAATAACAAAAATATCAGAGTCTTTTAATTCACTGATTTTTGTTGTAGCAATTACATTTTCGGGAATTGCCACACCGTTTAAAAAAATTGAATTAGTATGCTGCTTATTGATTTCGTCAGCAATATAATCTTCATAAGTCCAAAGTTTTATTGAATGATGGTTGTCGTTTAGAGTAATTGAAAGCGCAGTTCCCCAGCCGCCTGCACCGAGTATGCCTATCTTATAAGTTTTTTTTTTCGGTTCCAAGTTTTACCTTCAAAGATTTGTTAGGCAGAACTTTTTGATTTACATTTTATAACCTGTAATTTCGAAAAACGGTTTTCCGTTCCTTTTATCAGTCTTTTAATATTTGCACGGTGTGTGTATAAAATCAATACAGCTAATGCAATACTGAAATAAAGTAAAATTTGATAACTTGGAATGTAATCCCTTAGTATATTATATCTGAATATCATTGAAAGTGGAATTGCTACTGCTGCAGAGATCGAACCTAATGAAATATATCCCGATAATAAAACGGCAATAATAAAAATTCCTATTGAAATGATTACATCAATTGGTAGAATTGCAATCAGCATGCCTGCAGTTGTGTTGATTCCCTTTCCTCCCCGGAAACCTGCAAAAACAGACCATACATGGCCTGCGACAGCACTGATTCCTGCAATCATTCTGACAATGGTTATATGCTCGAAAAAACCACCTGAACTGATTTGAATATCTCTGCCTAAAAGATTTGCAAATATGACCACAGGTATGACACCTTTTAAAATATCGGCGGCTTGAACAAACAATCCCCATTTCCAGCCGAGGATACGAATAGCATTTGTACTGCCCATATTTCCGCTTCCGCGTTCCCTGATGTCAAAGCCGAAAACACGTTTACTTACAATGATTGCCGATGGAATTGAACCTACAAGGTAAGATAGTGCAATTATGACGATTAAATTTATTAGCTGTTCCATTTATTTCAACTTTAAATTTCTTAACAAAATTTTAACATTAACTTACAAACTTAATTTATAAACTTCATAATTAAAATAGTTTTTTATAAATATGTTTGATGCCAATATACGGTATAATTCCGTTAAATTAACGTAAATCTTAATAATTAATTGCAATTAACAGCTTAATCATTTATAAATTTATCTCGCTCCCTTTTCTGGAAGTAATACATTGAAATACCTGCAGAAACTGCAACGTTTAATGATTCCGCACCTTTGCCGGGAATTACAAATTCACCTGTTAAAAGTTCTTTGACTTTTTTAGATATTCCATGAGACTCACTTCCGAAAATTAATCCGAATTTTCCTTTTAATTTTATGGATTCAATATTGTTTGTTGCTTCGAGTGATGCTCCAAATAATTCATGTTTTGGAAAAAGTGTTTTCAAAGATTTTTCAAAATTGATTCCCGTTATAATTTTCATCCTGAATAATGAACCCATTGCAGCTCTAACAAGTTTTGGATTATATTTGCCAGTACAGCTTTCCGATAGTATAACCTGTTTAAAGCCGAACCACTCTGCAGTTCTTATTATAGTTCCGATATTACCGGGGTCAGCAATTTGGTCAAGTGCTATGAATGATTCTTTTGGTAAAGTTTCATCATCTTTGAATTTTACAACAGCAAGAATATCCTGAGGAGTTACGGTATCACTGATTCTTAAGAAAGTTTTTTCATTCGTAAAATAAACAGGTACTTTATTTTGAGCAAAATTTTCAGCATGCTTTAATGTTTTAGGTGATGCTCCTTTTTTAAGAACTACAAATTTAGTTTTGTATGTGCTTTTGTATAGCTCATCACAGAGCTTAGCTCCTTCAACGAGGAATAGACTATTTTCCTCCCGTTTTTTTTTATTTTTTAATGAGCTGGTAAGTTTAATTAAACCTGTAGTCAGATTGTTCATATTTTTCATACTTTAATCATTAATGTTAAGTGTTTCTTTATAAGGAACATATTTTAGTAATACTTGTTCGATCGAACGTTCAGACCTTTTAATAATTTTACATTGATAATTCTGAAAGTCAATCAATTCATTTTCATCCGGAATACGTCCGACTTCGCTTGTAATCAGTCCGCCAATCGTCTCGTAGTCTTCACTTTCGGGTAAAGGTTCGGGTAAATACACATTAGCATCGCTGATTGCAGCAAGTGCATTCACCCTGAAAGTCAGTTCATCTGTTTTTTCAACAATAGGCATTTCCTCATCATATTCATCCTGAATTTCACCGAAAATTTCTTCCATTATGTCTTCCAGTGTAATAAGTCCTGCAGTTCCTCCAAACTCATCCAAAACTATAGCGAGATGAACCTTTTCTTTTTGCATTCTCCTGAGAACAACATTAATTTTTTCTTCTTCCTGAATAAAAAATGCAGGCCTTATAATGTCCTGTATAACAAAAAGATTATTGTGGTGCATGAGATTAATCAAATCTTTTGCATAAATGACACCGAGAATATCATCAATAGAGCCTTTATAAATTGGCATTCTGGAATAACCTTCGTCAATGAAGGTCTCAAGTACTTTTTTTATTTCCATTGAAATTTCCACACCAATTATTTTTCCTCTCGGAATCATTATTTGTTTAACAGGTGTGTCCGAGAATTCGAATACATTTTCAAGTAGTTCATGCTCCGAAACACCAATGACACCGCTCTTCTGGCTTTCTTCAAGCAGATACCTGATTTCTTCTGCACTGTGTAACTCATATTCTTTTCCATCGGTTTGGAAACCGAACAGTTTAAGGACTAAATTAGCCAGAGTATTAAGGAACCAAATAAAAGGACTGAATACTATATAGAAAATTCTAAGAGGAATTGTAATCATTAATGCAGTTTGTTCGGGTTTTTGTATAGCTAATGTTTTCGGTGCAAGCTCACCTAAAATTATATGGAGAATAGTGATAGTAATAAAAGCAGTAGGTAATGCAATTGAATGCAGGGCTTGTTGGTTTAAATGTAAACCAAATAAATAAAGTATAGTTTTTATAATCTCCGAAACAACGGGTTCACCTATCCATCCTAATCCAAGACTTGCGACAGTAATGCCAAGTTGGGTTGCAGATAAATAAGCATTCAAATTATTAATCAAATGCATTGATAGTCTGGCAATTTTACTTCCAGTACGAATCCTTAATTCCAACTGCGATGCGCGGACTTTTACAATTGCGAATTCAGCAGCAACAAAGAATCCGTTTAGAAGAACAAGTAACAAAGTCAGGGTAATATTTAACAGCATATATTTATTTCAATAGTCTGAATGTTTTGTATCCAAATGGTTTTTCTAAATGAAAACTAAAATAATTTATAAAAAAATCCTTTATTTGTTTACGATTTGAAATAGAAATATTAATATTCGATACTTCTTCCATTTTAGCTTTTTCAATTTTGTTTAATATTGCCAAAACTTCATTTTCGAGCCTGAAAAAAAATTTACTTTTATTATTTTTTTCATTTACAATATATCCATTTTCCAAAGAAAAAATAAAGCTTTTACTTTTTATCATCAAATTCTCATAATTATAATCAAATTTCATGCTAAAACCAAGATTATGGGCTAATTCAATCTGGAACAAAGTGAAAATTGAAAATGGATTTCCCGTTGTTTTGTTAAGTTCGATAAGAGACGATTTCAACAATTCAAATAAATTGATATTCATTTCATTTTCAACGAGAGTTTGAAGAACAGATTCAAGAATCATCATAGCACAAGCCATATTTTCAAGTGAATTTTGAATATTATTAAAGTTAATCACGCTGTCGGCGGAAGATAATGTATGCAGGTCTCTGTTAGCTTTTTTATAAAAACAAAGATTCGAAACAGACATTGGTTCTAATGCCGCACCAAATTTGCTTTTTGTTTGCCTTGCTCCTTTTGCAATAACCGATAGTCTTCCAAAATCTCGTGTGAAAATACTAAGGATTTTGCTTGAATCGCCGTATTTTATTGATTTGAGAATAATGGCTTCAGTATTTATTATCATTTTAAAAGTTAAACATAATCCGTAATTCAATAGAATATATTAAAAAAAAACGAACAAACAATATAAAAATATTTAGAGAAATCCGGAAATTTTTATTAATTTTGTAATTCTGAAAATTTTCCTGAGTAGCTCAGCTGGTTAGAGCATCTGACTGTTAATCAGAGGGTCGGGGGTTCAAGTCCCTCCTCAGGAGCGGAACTTCATAAAAATCAGCAATTATTATTATTTTGCAAAATAGTTACGAATCGTTCCAATTCTTCAAATATCAATCAACACTGTTTCTTGGTTCCTCATATTGTTTTCAAATATGAATATTTTAGAAAATTCACATAGAGCTGTTTAAGTAACTCAGAATAAACCATCTCCTAAGGCTTGTCGCCCTGAGCATGTCGAAGGGCCTTTTCCTCCTTTATCATAGAGTTAATTTTATCTATTGTGTCATATCAATAAATTTAATAAATTACTTTTTTTTCTTGAAAAGAGAAAATATAATAGTTTTTCAGGTAGATAGGTTATAGGCTGTTAGGCTGTTAGGAGAGAGGATACGGAAACGCTAATAGCCTTACAGCCTACAACCTAAACTACCTATTTTGCCAATGAAATTGCACTTTTACTCTTTATTTTATAATTTTGTTATCATTTTGTTCACTTAGCGACCTTTGCTAAAATCTTAGCGACCTTTGCGTGAAATAAATTGTTTAAAGGTTCTCGCAAAGATGCAAAGGAATCGCAAAGTTCGCAAAGAATGATAGTAAAAAAATATTCCGGAGTTTACTATGAAAACATTTTCTTTTTTCTTGCTTGGATTTTTTGAATTGACTGCAAATGGCAAATCACAGGGTACCAATTCCCAAGAAAACAGAATGTAAGAAAAATTATCAGAATAAATATAGATGAAATTAAGTCAGGAAAAATTTTTTTATTATTAAAGACGACGACTCATGTTCGAAGTGTAAGGGTGGATGTGCTGAAGTAAGAAATGCTAAATTTTTAGCAGAGATGATAAAAATTTAGCTAATTTAAAATAAAAAGGTATTCCATTTTTTTTTGTTAATTAACTAAAATACTTGTAAATTCTTAATTATTAAAGAATTATTTATGATATACAAATATTAATTAAGATGGCATATTTGTTGAGTATTTAAGATTTTACTTCTAAAAATTTTGTGAGTGAAAATATGAAAAAGATTTTACTATTATTTGTATTTCTACAAATCATTTCGTTCAATTATATCTATTCCCAACAAAAAGTATGGATTAAAACATCATACCCCTCAAGTGGTTTTAGATTAGCTAAAAATCCCAGTAATAATGATATTTATGCAGGTTCTTATGGTGGAGGATTATACAAATCAACTGATAATGGGCAAAACTGGACAGATATAACATCAGGAGTATCAAGTTCATATATAGATGATATTGTAATATCAAACTCAGGGACAATTTTTGTCAGTTGTGCTACAAGTGCAGGAGGTATGTTCAGGTCAACAAATAATGGTGCAAGTTGGACAAGATTGGCTGAACCTTATGCAAATAGAGGTTGTGAATCATTCTTCATAAATCCAAATAACAATTATTTATTTATTTGCTTCTCAGTATCTCCTGTGGAAGGTATTTATGTATCAACTGATAATGGGAGTAGCTGGACAAGAAAAGTAACAGGAATGAGTGTTGATTGGGGCATTTATTGGGCATATGCTTGGACAATGAAATCAAGTTACATTTTTGTCGGAGATTATAACCATAAAATTTACAGAACTGCCAATAACGGAGACAATTGGACGCAGACCGGAAGCGGATTGCCGGGTAATCGGGTGGATTGTATGGCAACGAAATCCAATGGGACAATTTATGCAGGTTTACAGAATAATAACGGTGTTTATTACTCAACAAATGATGGTAATAACTGGTATTCAACAAATTCGGGCCTCACAAATTTGAATATTAATGGCTTATTTGTAGCATCTAATGATGACTTGTATGCAGGAACAAATAATGGTGTGTTTCTTCAGACAAATGGCCAATCTTCATGGGCATCTTTCAGTGTCGGATTACCCGTTAGCTCAGGAATCAACAGAATTATTTCAACGGCTGACAATGAATTGATGTGTGCTTTAGGTGATGGTGTTTATAAAACGGCAACTATTACTTTAAATGTTACAAATATATCTTCAAATTCTGTCTGTCAAGGTGGTTCAATTACTATAGACTTTACGGCTAGCGGGTCCTTCAATGCCGGGAACATTTTCACAGCACAGCTTTCAAATGCAACAGCCAGCTTTGCTTCACCAACCTCAATTGGAACACTGACAAGTACAGCATCGGGAACAATAATAGGTACAATTCCTGCAGGAACAACACCCGGTACCGGGTATAGAATTAGAGTAATATCATCCGACCCGGCTGTTGATGGTGATGACAACGGCTCTGATATCACAATCAATTCATTGCCGAATCCCTCAATTATAGGTCCTACTATCGTATGTGAAGATAATAAATATTTTTACTCTACTTCGCCGCCGCCATCTACAACAAGTGAGTGGTTTGTTACCAACGGTAAATTCGAGGACGAATCAACGGGTAATTCGGTCGAAGTCGAGTGGGATTCCCCCCCCTCAGGCACAATTACATTGGTGCAGACAACAACATCAAACTGCGTGGATTCATCTTATGTGGTTGTTACTATAAATCCAAAAGCGGATGCTGATATTACAACAACAGACACAATTATATGTGTCGGGCAGACAGGTTTATATCTTTCAAACACAGAAGCGGGCATAATATATAAATGGGTCGTTAACAGAGGTATAATAATTGGTGCTGATGATACACCTACACTCACTGTAAGATGGGACACGGTAGGGACAGGGTTAGTGAGGCTTATACATACTTTCGCAAGTACAGGATGTTCTGATACGACTGAAATAAATGTTATCGTAAGTCCTCTCCCACAGCCTCAAATAACGACATCCGATACTGTATTATGTATTAACTCGACAGGGCAATACACATCGAATACAGATGCAAGTGCTGTTTACCAATGGATTGCATCAGGGGGTATAATTCAGGGTGTATCTGATAATTCATCTGTTACAGTGCTTTGGAATACTGAAGGTGCAAATAGAATCAAACTCATTCAAACTTACCCGGCAACAGGCTGTAAGGATTCAACAGAAAAGACAGTGTCCGTAAATCCTCTCCCAATCACACTAATAATTGGTAACGCAAATGTTCTTCTCAATTCAACTGAACAGTATTCTGCTAATACACCTGCAGGCATATCAAATTTATGGTCGGTTAATTTTGGAACAATAATAGGTTCAACGACTGATGCTGTTTTGAGTATCAAATGTGAAAGCGTAGGTTCGGGCAGAGTAATGCTCGAGCAAACAAATACCAACACAAGCTGTATAAATTATGATACACTTGATATTACAATCTACGCTAATATACCACCATTGACAATAGATGCAGGTTCGGATAAGGAAATTTGCAAAGGAGAATCAGTTCAAATCGGTAATCCCAATGCGGCTTCGGGAGGCGTTCTGCCTTACAGGTATATATGGACTCCTGCACAAGGATTAAGCAATGATACTATTCCCAATCCTATAGCTAATCCTCTTCAGACTACAGCCTACAGCCTAACAGTCTTTGATGCAAGAGACAGCATTGCAACTGATGATGTAAATGTTACGGTAAATCCACTTCCAACTCCACAGATTGTTGGTAATACTCAGGTGATATTAGATTCAACCGAAAGATATTTGGCTGATACACCGGCAGGTACGACAAATCAGTGGTCTCAACAAGGGGGAACTTCAAATAGTAATCCAAACGGAAATTCTTATGATGTGAGATGGGATTTGCAGGGTTCCGGAAAAGTTATACTCAAACAAACTATAGATGCAACCGGATGCTCAGCATCGGATACACTTGTTATAACAATTGGAACATCAATACCTTCTCTTAGTGTTGAGGCTGGACCAGAAAAATCAATCTGTCAGGGTGATTCTGTTCAAATCGGAAGTACAAATCCTGCATCCGGAGGACAGCCGCCATACAGATTTTTATGGACTCCATCGCAGGGACTGAGTAATGACACTATCCCCAATCCTATGGCAAGTCCCCAACAGTCAACAGTCTATATTCTGATAGTCTTGGATTCAAAGGACAGCACAGCAACAGACAGTGTGAACATTACTGTTAATCCACTACCAACACCGCAGATTCAGGGAAATAAGAATGTTTTTCTGAATTCAACTGTAAATTACTCGGCTAATACACCGCCAGGCACTGAGAATCTTTGGTTTGTTGGGAATGGCAGCGGCGAATTAGATGCAACCAAAGACACTTTTCAGATAACATGGAATATGCTCGGCATAGGCAGAGTAATTCTCAAACAAACAATAACGACTACAGGCTGCATGGATGCAGATACAATAGATGTTAATATTTCGGCAACAATACCACCACTCATATCAGATGCCGGCTCTGATAAAGAAGTTTGTTCAGGCGATACAGTTCAGATAGGAAGTATAAATGCCGCTTCGGGAGGTGTCGAGCCATACAAATACAAATGGACACCTTCGCAGGGATTAAACAATGACACAATACCAAATCCTATGGCAAGTCCCTTACAGTCAACAGTCTATAGTCTGACAGTCATAGATGCGCTTGACAGTATTTCAACTGATGACATAACAGTAACTGTTAATCCACTTCCTACACCAAATATTATCGGAAATGACAAAGCAATGAGAGGCACTATCGTTTCGTATTCTGTGAATATACAGGCAGGAACAACAAATGAGTGGTCTGTGGAGAACGGCACCCAGATTGGCTCCGGCAAGGGAACTACATTTCAGGTCAGGTGGGATTCAGCAGGCACAGGAAAAGTTATAGTTGGGCAAACAATCACAACAACCGGATGTCATGCATCAGATACATTAATCATAACTATAGATGCTAGTCAATATGCCGCAGTACTCGACATACCGGATATGTCTGCCGAACCGGGCGAAGAAATCACATTACCGATTTATTTGCGTAATGCTGAACTGCTCCGGAACACAAACGTAACAGGTTTCATTGCAGATTTGAAATTCAATGCCTCATTATTAGAGCCAATAGAAACGACTCCAATTGGTACATTATCGCCTGACGGAAAAGAGAGAATCATTCCATTAAGACTTGGTGTGACTCCCAGTTCAGACAGCACTATTCAATACCTTAGCTTTCTTGCTACACTCGGCAACGACTCGACCACAGTATTAAGACTTGAGAATGTCAGCTCAATCCCTCCAAATGTCAACATTGGCTCTCTTCCGGGCACTTTCACTCTCACAGGTATCTGCCGCGAGGGCGGCGCCCGCCTCGTCGGCTACGGTCCTGTTGTATCGGTTTTGATTAATCCGAATCCTGTGAGCAGCTATTGCAAAATAGAATATCAAACATATAAAGGTTATACTAAATTATATATTATAAATTCATTCGGCGAGACGGTGAAAACACTGGTTGATGGCGAGCTTTTGGCTGGCTGGCACACTGCGGATTTTGACTTATCGAATGTGCCATCAGGATTATATTTCGTAATTCTCCAGAATGAGTCTAAACGAAAAGTAGTAATGTTAAATATTGTGAAATAAATTTTAAATGTGAAAAAAAAGAATAGAACACTGATTTTACGAATACAACGAATAAACACAGATTCGTGAAAATCCGTCAAATCCGTGTCATTAGTGTTCTATATAAAAGCTAACAGTCTAACAGTCTAAACAGCTAAACAGCTAATTTGTTAAATTGTAGGAAAAAAAATGAGGGACAATAATAAATTAAGGGCTTTTGAACTTGCAGATGAAATGGCTTTGAAAGAAAAATACAATACATAAGTTGTTAAATGAGATTAATAGTAACTATGCAAGACAACAACAGCGAAATAATTATCTACAAAAATCCGGAAGGCAACATCAAAATAGATGTTACCTTGAACGAAGAAACCGTTTGGCTTACACAGGAGCAAATGGCAACGCTCTTTGGCAAAGCAAGAACCACCATTACAGAGCATATTCAAAATGTTTTCAAGGAGGGCGAGTTAGACGAAAAAGTGGTATGTCGGAATTTCCGACAAACCACTCAACATGGAGCTATTAAAGGTAAAACTATTATGAAAAATGAAATTGATAATAATGATGGATACAATGAATTAATAAAAACTATTGCTGTGAACCGAAAAAGGCAGTTGCTATGAATAAAATTATTTACATCATTACTCTCTTGTGTTTGTTAGCCGGAGTTGACAGGTACAATAGGTTTGAAGAGTTTGAACGGGATTTCAATGATTAAGAAGAAGAACAGGAAAGAAGAAGAATTTGAAAATGGAAGAAGAAAAGTTTAAACTGAAATTAAAAAAAGTAATAAGAAAACACACACAAAAAACTTTGATTATGAAAGAGACAATAAAAAAATCTGATTATGCTGATTTCCTGACTGAAATTAAAGAGCGTATCCGAAAAGCTCAATATCAGGCACTCAAAATTGCCAATAATGAGCTAATCAGTTTATATCTATTTATTGGGAATAGCATTATTGAAAAACAGAATAATCTTGGTTGGGGTAAGGGTGTTGTCGAGCAATTGAGCAAGGATTTGCGGTTAGAATATCCGGGTGTTCAGGGATTCTCTGTTCAAAACCTTTGGAATATGCGGTTCTGTTATAATGAATTACAAGATAAACCAAAACTCCAGACACTGTCTAGAGAAATAGGATGGTCAAATTTAATTGCAGTCCTCACAAAATGCAAAGACAATTTTGAGCGGGAATTTTATTTGCTTCATACCAAGAAATTCGGTTGGACTTATAGAGTTCTGATTCATCAAATAGAAAATAAAACTTATGAAAAGTACTTGCTCAACCAGACTAATTTTGATGAAGTAATGCCTGAAAAATACAAGAATCAGGCAAAACTTGCTGTAAAAGACTTTTACACTTTCGACTTTCTTGAACTTTCAGAAGAACATTCTGAGCACGAACTTGAAACAGCATTGATAAAAAACATCCAGTCATTTTTGACTGAGATGGGACATTGGTTTACATTTGTCGGAAGCCAGTTCAGACTTCAGGTAGGAGATAAGGAATTTTTTATTGATTTATTACTTTATCATAGAAAGCTCCGCTCATTGATAGCAATTGAATTAAAAATAGGTGAATTTCAACCTGAATATAAAGGTAAAATGGAATTTTATCTTACGGCTTTGAATAAACAGGTGAAAGATGAAAATGAGAACGATTCAATTGGTATAATAATATGCAAAAGCAAGGATAGAACGGTTGTAGAGTATTCACTAAGCAGTGCAACTCACCCGATTGGAGTAGCAAGTTATGAAACTTCACCCAACCTGCCTGCAGAATACAGGGATTACTTACCTTCACCGGAAGATATTTCGGATAAACTTAGTCTTGTCCGTAATTTGTTGGATAATTCTGAAGGGCTGGAAACGTGAAGAAGGATTTGAAAATTTACTATACTTGAAATATTGATATTCGATAATTACTTTTTAATACTTATTATATGAGTAATAACATAGAAAAATATGAAACTTCTTTATTAGAAGATGTTTCACAGATTTTACGAACTGCAAGACAGAATGCGTACTCAGTTGTGAATACAGAGATGGTGTATGCATATTGGCTAATGGGCAAAAGAATCGTTGAAGATGAACAACAAGGCATAAAGAAGGCAGGCTATGGAGAATCTCTTTTAAAAAAGCTGTCAGTTGCATTATCTGCCGAGTTTGGGAAGGGATTTTCCTATGCGAATCTTCGAAATTTCCGGCAGTTTTATCTTACTTATACTGACGATTCAAATTGCTACGCACTGCGTAGCAAATTAAGCTGGACACATTTAAGAAGCTTAATGTATATTGATGATGAAATAAAAAGAAGCTTCTACCTTGAAATGTGTATTAATGAAAAGTGGAGTACAAGACTATTGCAGGAACGTATCAATTCGATGCTGTTTGAACGTACTGCCATTTCAAAAAATCCTGAAGAAACAATTAAAAGAGACCTGCAGTCTTTGAAATATGAGCAAAAAATATCAGCAGACCTCGTTTTTCGGGACCCTTATCTTTTAAATTTCCTGGGTCTGTCAGATACATATTCCGAGCAAGACCTTGAGTCTGCAATTATATCAGAAATACAAAAGTTTATTATTGAATTGGGAAGTGATTTTGCATTTATTGCCCGTCAAAAACGTATAACAATTGATAATAGAGATTACTATATTGACTTGCTCTTTTTTCACAGAAAATTAAAATGCCTCATTGCCATTGAGTTGAAACTTGGTGAGTTCGAAGCGTCATACAAAGGTCAAATGGAACTCTATCTGAATTATCTTGATAAGTATGAAAGGATGAAAGGTGAGACTTCCCCGATCGGATTGATTCTTTGTTCGGGCAAGAACAGCGAGCATATTGAACTGATGCAGTTAAAACAAAGTAATATCAAGGTTGCTGAGTATATGACAAAGCTTCCGCCCAAAAAGCTTTTGCTCGATAAACTGCGAAAGGCAATTAAAATAGCAAGGAATAAAGAAAGTAAAGGATTTGAATGATAACAAGGGAAGTTAGTCAATAGTCGTTAGTCTATAGTTAATAGAAATAAAGTTACTAACGACTAACAAACAAAAGTCCAAACAGCTAAACAGCTTAATTGTGAATTATTAATTGTGAATTGTGAATTGATTTTATATATTGCAAAATCAAACTACATAATAAAGATATAAATAAGATTTAATATAGATTTATAGATCATTTTAACATAGGTGACAATATGAAAAAAGTATTAGTGATAATATTTTTCCTTAGCATAACATTTCCAATGCTTTCACAGTGGCAGCAGACTAATGGACCGTATGGAGGAAACGTAACAGCATTAGCTGTAAGTGGCAATAAAATATTCTGCAACTTGGGGAGGGGTGTATTTGTCAACGGATAATGGCGATAATTGGGTAAAGAAAAATAATGGATTAAAAAACTTATGGATTTTTTCTATTGCAATAAAAGGTAACAATATATTTGTAACTACACCAACTGGGGTGTATTTATCAACGGATAATGGCGATAATTGGGTAAAGAAAAATAATGGATTAACATTTCTAACCATACGTTCAATTACAATTGATGAAGAAAATATTTTTATTAGTTCTGGAAATGGTGCTATTTTCTTATCATCAAATAATGGAGATAGTTGGATAAAGAAAAATAGTGGTTCTAATCTTAGTAATACTATTAGTGCATTAGTATCAAGTACCAATAAAATTTTTGCTGCAACTTGGGAAGGGGTCTATTTATCAACTGACAATGGTGATACTTGGATTTTAAAAAATAATGGTTTGGGGGACATATCTATCACAGCTCTAACTGTAATTGGAAGTAATATCTTTGCAGGTACAAGACAAGGAAATATATACTTATCAACTAATAACGGAGACAATTGGACAAAAAAATATAATGGAACAAGCGATGCACCTATTGCTTCAATTAAAGCTATTGGTAATAATATTTATGCAGCTATATGGTACAAAGGAATATATTTGTCCTCAGATAATGGAAATAACTGGATACAAAAGGCGAGTGGGTGGGATTTTTATAAAATTAACTCTCTTACGATAAACGGAAATAATATTTGGGCTTGCTCTGCTTCAAAAGGAATTCTATTTTCAATGGATAGTGGAAACAATTGGTCAAAAAAAAATAATGGATTTAGTATTGCTTTTATAGGGGATATAGTAATAAGTGGAAACAATATTTTTGTCGGAACTTGGGAAGCGGTTTTTTTGTCAACAAATGGTGGTTTTAGCTGGAGTCAAAAATCGAATGGACTAAGTAGTTTTAATATTACTTCTCTTAAATTAATTGGAAATTATTTGTTTGCAGGAACTGATTTAGGTGTTTTTATTTCAACTGACAATGGAAACAATTGGACACAAAAAAATAACGGTTTAACAAATATTTGGATTGAGTGTATAACAGTAAGTGGAAATAATTTATTTGTTGGCACAGATGGTGGTGTGTTTTTAACTACAAATAATGGTGAAAGTTGGATTCCCAAATTTAATGGGTTACCGGAAAAAATTATTTCTGTTATAACTATAAGCGGAAATAAAATTTTTGTCGGGACATCAGAATATCCTGTAGGGCATATCTACCTATCTACTGATAATGGAGATAATTGGGCAGTTAAGGGAAAAAGTTTGATTAACAAAAGAGTATGGTCAATTGCAATTGATGGGAGTAATATTTTTGCAGGCGTTGATTTCGATGGTATTTATGTTTCAACAGACAATGGTGAAAATTGGATTCTAAAAAAATGTGGATTACTATATCCAAGTATACATTCAATAGCAATAACTGGGAATAATATTTTTGCAGGTAATTATTCTACAATTGATAATCCAGGTATTTTTTTATCTACAGATAATGGAGATATATGGAATGATATAAGTAATTTTGAAACATTCTCACCTTTTAGAATTGTAGCTATAAATGGAAATGATATTTATGCTGGTACTGCCGGCTCATCAATATGGAAGGCAAATATTTCTGAATTGATTGATTCAATGCACACAATTTCAGTAAATTTGGTAACCACTTCATATTGTACTGGTGACTCTATATTCATTCCCTATTCTATCAAAGGCAATTTTGATAATGGAAATGTATTTACTGCTCAATTATCAGATTCGTTTGGTAGTTTTTATTATCCAACTGATATTGGTTCAATCAACAGCACAGTTGCCGGGACAATCATAGCAAGAATTTCTGATAGCATACCTGAAAGATACAACTATAGAATAAGAGTTGTAAGCTCAAATCCTCAATTTAATGGCAAGGATAATTGTTCTGATATTGCAATTGGTCCACATCCCAATCCAGTTATTACCTCAGGTGACTCAATAGTATGTAATAATACTATAATAACATACAAATCAAATGTTAAACCTGGGATTACTTTTCAATGGTCTGCTAGCGGAGGCGATTTACAAAGTTCATTAACAAATGATACCGTTAATATTCTATGGAATTCTACCGGGAATGGAATAGTTAAATTAATTCAAACCAGTAGCACTGGATGTATGGATACTGTAGTTAAATATATTACAATCAATCAACTTCCTATTAAACCTGTAATCATTCATTTACAGAATAAGCTTCAATCCACTCTTGCTATGTCTTATAAATGGTATTATAGTGGTAATCCAATTCAAAATGAACTGAACAGGGAATATATACCTCTTCTACCCGGTTCCTATTCTGTGGAAATAACAGATTCAAACGGCTGTAAAGCCTTGTCTGATGCTTACATCATGGGTGATGGTGCATATTTGCTTACAAGCAGTAATCCGATTATTTTCCCGATTGACTGCCAGAGCAGTTCACAAAACACACTAACTATTTCAAACGGAGGAAATCAGGATTTATCTATTATTGAAGGAATAATTGAAGGCAATAATGCAAATGATTTTCAAATCACAACAGATTTAAATAATTTTTCCATAAAAGCAAAAGAAACAGGTCAAATTACTTTTACATTTAAACCTGAAGGAATTGGTAATAGGTTTGCTACCATAAAACTGAAGACAAATGCTGCAAATATCAATGAAGATTATTTTTTAATAAACATTAATGCACGTAAAGACAGTATAGGTTTTTCCCTTTCGACTAACAATCTCAGGCTTGATACTTTGGAAGAAAATACTCCGGTAACAAAATCTCTGACAATTACTAATACCGGAACTCTGCCTCTGTACTGGCAATCACCTATTAATGTCAACGAATTTGTGATTGAAAATATTATTCCCGATACAACTCAGCCTGATGGAGGAATTTCAACAGTAACAGTAAAATTTAATGGTGGACTAAGGAATACAGCTTATAACAGAAGTTACCAATTCACTGAACAAAAGTGTAATAGAAGCATATTACTAAATCTTTCTGCACGTGTTGGAGCCTTAGCAATCCCAACTTCAATATCCATTAACAACGGAGTTACAATCAGGGCTTCTTCAGGCGATGAAGTTGAATTTCCAATATATTTATCTAATAAATCAAATATATATTCATCAGGTATTCTAACTGTCGAAGGGGATGTGCGAACAAATTCGAATTTGTTATATCCGACTTCAGGAACAGATATTGGGAAAATTGATTCTCTAAATTCAAGAGTCATACATTTGAATATGCCTGTAGATAATAATCCTACAAGTGCAATTTGGACTTTAAGATTCAAAGCAATGCTGGGCAATGATTCAATAACAGTTTTAACATTAGAAAATTTAAAAGGATTACCATTCGATATTGAATTTACTGAAATCAAAAATGGTACATTTATCCTTGATGGTATCTGCCGCGAGGGCGGCGCCCGTCTCATCGGCTCAAATGGACAGGTGCAGTTAATGCTCGTCAGGCCTAATCCTGCACAGGAGTTTGCAGAGATTGAATACGAAACAACCGAATCAGGCAGGACACAGCTATACCTAATCAATGCACTTGGTGAAACTGCTATGTGGCTTGTGAATGGCGAAGTCGCAAAAGGAAGAAAAGTTATACAATTGAATATAGATGAGATTAAATCAGGAGCATATTTCCTCATAATGAAAACTACGACACAGGTGAGAAGTGTGAGAGTGGATGTAGTTAAATAGAAATAAATATTATAAATACAAGGTTAAAAAATGAAGTTTTTCATTGTTCTTTTTTTTATTGTTATATTTTTTGCTGTTGAATTGCATTCGCAGATGGTCAAAACAGATGACCCATACTCAAATATAGGTCTATATTTCGATTACCATCTGAATATACATAATGCGAATTTTCAAAAACTGCCCGGAATTGATAACTGCTGCCCTAAGTTTGAAAGCGGGAGTGGTACCGGTTTATTTATCGGTGGATTTTTTGAGTACTCGTTTTTACCTTCATTATCAGGGACCCTTAGACTTGGATATAATTCAATGAGCAGTCTGCTGAAAGCTACAGAGCAAGAATATATCTCACAGGGAGGTAGCGGTGTTTTGGGGGTAATCGAACACAAGATTGATGCTTCTCTGAGTGCAATTTCAATTCAGCCAATAATTAATTATTATATTACTGACCAATTCAAAATCAGCGGTGGTTTGAGTGCGGATTTAATGCTCACGAAACAATTCAGCCAGTCGGAAGAAATCATACAACCAAAAGGACAAGTAAGCTTTATTGACACGTTAACAGGACTACCGTCAGGTGAGTATATACGGAACCGGAAAGATAGCATTATACCTGATGCTTCAAGCCTTGTCATGTCCTTATACGGAGGAATAAGCTATGAGTTCCAGCTCAATAAAAGCAGGTCATTATTATTGATACCCGAACTTTCCTTTACTTATGGTTTAACACCATTCGTAAATAATCTGACTTGGTCAGCAAACACAGCAAAGTTGGGTTTATCTCTTGTTTATTCAACTGCCGAATATAGATTAATTGAGCCTAAAGGCGGTCCTTCCGATGTTCTCGACATGAAACTTCTTCTTGCTGAAAATGAAATCGAGGTTCTGGGTAATCCCGACAATCTTATTTACGGTGCGTATGACATCAGGGACAATGCCTTAGCCGATAACATTTTACAATCCGATTTATTTGCTTTTGTTTATGCAGTCGGAATTAATGAGGGAATCGAAGAAGCTAAGCCTATACTGCACATCGAGGAGTTTCTTTCCCTCAACATGAGACCACTCCTGAATTACATTTTCTTTGATTACAACAATGCCGATATTCCTTATAGATATAAAAAAATCAATTCGGATGATGTCTCTAAATATGATATTAATTCTTTATCGAACGAGCCGACATTGCCAACTTATTACCAGGTATTGAATATCATCGGCAGGAGAATGAAAGAGAACATCACTACAAAAATCACTCTTGTCGGATGCAACTCTGACAATGGCAAAGAAAAAGCCAACAAACAGTTATCACAAAAAAGAGCGGAAGTGGTTTCCGATTACTTTACAAAAGTATGGGGAATTAATCCGTCAAGAATTTCTGTCAAAAGCAGAAACCTTCCGGAGTCTGCATCAAATAATACAACAGAAGACGGGATGCAGGAAAACAGGAGGGTGGAAATTCTTTCCGACAGTTACCAAATACTTGAACCTGTCGTAACAAATGATACAATAACCAAAGTCAATCCACCAGTAATCAGGTTTTATAACAATGTCAAAACAGCAAACGGCATTGACAACTGGAAGCTACAAGTATATGAAGAAAGCTCTCTGACAAAAAGCTTCAGCGGTAGAGATTCAGTCCCTGCAAAATTGGATTGGTTAATTGATAAAGAGAAAACAGGAATACCGAAAACTTATGAAAAACTGAACTTTACACTTGATGTTACCGATAAATCAGGCAAGAGCCAGACAGCAAAGTCAGACTTGATTCAACTAGACCAGATAACTTTGAAGAAAAAGCAAGAAAACAAATCAGGTGATAAGAGAATTGATTATTATAGTCTGATTTTGTTCCAATTCAATTCGGCTGAATTGTCTCCTGCAAATACACAAATATCGCAGTATATCAAAGGCAATCTGAAGGAGAATTCTAAAATTCTGATTTCAGGCTATTCAGACAGGATGGGTGATGAGGCTCATAATCTTGATTTATCCGAACAGAGGGCAAAAAATCTCGGAAAAACTTTAGGTTCAAAAAACATTTATATCAGAGCAGTCGGTGCAAATGATTTGCTTTACGACAACGAACTTCCCGAAGGAAGGTTCTATTGCCGTACAGTTGTCGTCGAAGTAGAGACACCGATAAAATGGTAACACAAAAAATTTTGAGTTTTGAGTTTTAAGATTTGAATGATGGTTATATTTTATTAAAAATGATTTGTAGGGGCAGAATATTTTCTGCCCTTAGAAAACGAAAATAGAAAACGAAAATAGAAAACGAAAATAGAAAATAGAAAATAGAAAACGAAAATAGAAAACGAAAATAGAAAACGAAAATAGAAAACGAAAATAGAAAACGAAAATAGAAAACGAAAATAGAAAACGAAAATAGAAAACGAAAATAGAAAACGAAAATAGAAAACGAAAATAGAAAACGAAAATAGAAAACGAAAATAGAAAACGAAAATAGAAAATTTATTAGATGATGTATTATGAAACAGAACAAATTTTTTATTGCCTTTTTACTTTTTACTTTTCACTGTTAACTGCTTCTGCCCGGACCTGGGAAGAGCTAATGCAGGAAACAGGGAAGTATTTGTCTCAACAGAATAAGGATTCTGCACTCGCTTGCAGCGACCGAGCCTTGAAGATTGCGATAAGTACTTCACCTTCAAAGCATGCCCTGTCCCTCGGAATGATTGGACAGATTTATTTTGATTACGGTAATTATGACAAAGCCGCTGAATATTTTATGTCTGAGAAAAACCTGAAGCAGACATTTCTCGGGAAATCAAATCCCAGTTATGCTGTATCACTAAATAACCTGAGTTCCGCTTACCAGTATCTTGGCAAGTATGAGGAAGCCGAACAATTATTGCTCGAAGCTATTGAAATAAAGAATGCCGCAAATATCAAGGATACAATACTTGCTAAATCTTATCATAATCTTGGCAAGCTTTACCATTCAATCGGTATGTACGGCAAATCAGAAGAAAATTACATTAAAGCACTTGACATAAAGAAAGAAATGTGCGGTGAAAGCCATCCTTTGTATGCAAACACACTTTACAACCTTGGATTGCTTTATAAATCTTATGGTAATTTTCAAAATGCAGAAAAAAATCTTCAACAGTCTTATAATATTTATAGAAAATATAACGACAAAAATTTAATGCGCCAGGTCGAACTCCAGCTTGCAATGGTATATAATGAACAAAATAAAGCCAAGGAATTTTCCGAAATAATGTCGAAATATAAATCTGATGAAAACATTGACCTAAATTCACCCGATGCAGGAAATACACTTTATGAACTTGCACTTCTGAATGTTGTAAATAAAGATTATAAGAATGCCGAGTCACTTTTGCTAAAAGCAAAACCCTCGATTGAAAAGCAAAATGGCAAGACAAGTACTGTTTTTCTCTCCTGTCTTAATGCGCTTGGCATCATAAGCTGGATACAGGGTGATTTAAACAAAGCATATAAATATCTTAATCAGGTTGTTAGTCTCAGGGAAGTTTTTTTCGGCGATAAGCATCCCGAATATGCCACAGCCATACACAACCTTGCGGGCTTGCAAATCGAAATGAAGGAATTTGGCCAGGCAGACAGGAACTATTCGGAAGCTTTATCAATATATCTATCTCTTATTAAAAACTATTTCCCATTCCTAAGCGAATCTGAAAAAGCGAGGTTCAGCCGGAGCATCAAAGAGCGGTTCGACATGTTCTACAATTATGTGCTGCAGAGGAAAGATGAAAATCCGAAGCTGATTGGTGCAATGTTTAACAACCGCCTTGCTGCAAAATCCATTCTTCTGAACAATTCAATAGCAATTAATAATAAAATTAAAAGCAGTGGTGATGCATCTTTAATCAATGATTATGACAAGCTTGTAAAAATTAAGGAACAATTATCTGTTGCATATAGGATGAATAAAAAAGAAGCCTTAAAAATCGGCATTAACACTGACTCACTCGAAACCGCTGCAAATCAGCTTGAAAAAATAATTTCAGGTAAATCTTCAGAATTTAAGGACGAGTATCAGAAAAATGATATAACATGGAAAGACATTCAATCACATCTTGGTAACGATGAAGCCGCAGTTGAAATAGCCGCTTTTAAATACTTTTTACGAGGATGGACAGATAAGTCATTTTACGTGGCATTGCTAATTACCAAAGAAACAACTGATAATCCCGAACTCGTTGTCATTGACCGCGATAATTTGCTTGAAAAAGATTTCATCGGCAATTATATCAATTCAATCAGGCATAAAATTGAAGACAAGGATTCGTACAAGGCTTTCTGGCAGGTAATTGACCAAAAACTTGCCGGTAAAAAGAAAGTTTATATTTCACTTGATGGAGTATATAATAAAATTAATCTTAATACAATTCTGACTCTATCAAACAAATATGTATTCGAAGAAAAATCAATTATTATTTTGACGAATTTAGCGGAATTGAGCGGATTAAAATCCCGTAAACAGACGGCCTCTAAAGTCAGGACAGCAGAGCTTTACGGAGCACCAAAATTCGATTATGATTTATCAGGAAGCCCGGAGAGCCAACAAAATAAAACAGAATTAAGTCTGCCAGACGGAATAAAAAATATTAAAATAGAACCATTACCGGGTTCTAAGGCTGAGGTTGAAAATATCTTTAGAATATTAAATAATAATGAGTGGATTCCAAACTTATTTTTAAACGAAGAGGCTACAGTAACACAACTTAAAAAAGTAGTACACCCTGGTTTATTACACATAGCAACTCATGGCTATTTCCTTAGTGATGTAAATTCACAATCTGAGAAAAAGGCATTTGGAATGAATATTACCAATACAATAGAAAATCCATATCTTAGGACTGGTTTATTATTTGCAGGGGCAGAAAAAACTATTAATAATCCTTATTCTGCCGGCAAATCTTATGACAATGGAATTTTAACTGCTTATGATGTTCTAAATCTTGACCTCGACGAACCTGAATTGGTAGTTCTCAGTGCCTGTGAAACAGGATTAGGGGAAATTCAAAACGGTGAAGGTGTGTACGGGCTTCAAAGGGCATTCCGCATCAATGGAGCAAGAAATATCATTATGAGCCTATGGAAAGTTGACGATGAAATAACAAATCAGTTAATGACAAATTTCTATAAAAACTGGCTTGGAGGTAAATCAATCTATGATGCTTTCAGGGACGCACAAGCCGTAATCAAGCACGAACACCCCGAACCCTACTACTGGGGCGGCTTTGTTATTATTGGGGAATAATATTACATTTCCACTCTATTAATGGAAGGATGAACAAAAGAGATAATAAGGGAGATTGAAGATAGAGTTGGCCTTAATTTATCTGATTTTTTATACAAATGCTGGTTTCAAATCTCATCGAAAGTGCAAAATCTCCTTTACCTGATTTTCTTTTTAGGTTTTCAAAGCCACTAGGGGAATATATAATATTTAATCTAAGCTTTCGTTCAAATTAATAATTTCTTAGTTATTATTTTCTTTTGTATATATATTTGAATTAAAGTGATAATTCCTTTTCATATAGTTTAACTAAAAATCTTGTTTATCTATTTGGTTCAATAATATGAATGACCCGGCTAAAACAAAAACACAGCTTATTTACGAACTGAATGAGCTAAGGAAAAAATTAAATAAAATCAATCAGAAACAAATTCAATCAATAAACAAAAATATTAGCAATGATAAAACAATTTCAAAATCTTCTAAACAAAAAGAAATAAAGAATCAAAATCAAAAATTTGAGGATATAACTCTTAATCAAAAAAAATATTTTGAAGAGTTTCAGGGCATAGGTTATCAATTTGAAATAACAAATTATAAACCCATTCTATTTTTCGGAGTTGTTCGGGAAATCACAGGATATTCCGAAGAGGACTTCCTTTCCGGCAGAATAGAATTAAAATCATTAATTCATCCCGAAGATGCGGCTTTGGTCAATGAAGAAACATATAAAGTTATAAACAATGCGGGTTATTTATCAATAATTGAATATAGAATCTCGAATAAAAATGGCACAATTCATTGGGTAAGGGACATTAAAAAATTAATTAAGGATAAAAATAATAAGAGGAAAATTATTCAGGGAACAATCTTTGATGTTACCGAATGTAAGATTATCGAAGATGATTTGAAGTTGAGCGAATTTAGGTATAGGACTTTGGTTGATAATGTTCCTGGAACGATATATCGTTGTCAGGTCAGGTCGCCATGGAGGATGGAACATATAAGTCCAATGGTTGAGCATTTAACGGGGTATTTACCTGATAAATTTTTAATAGATGGTTTAACATGGGCAGAAATAGTTTATCCGGATGACCTCGACTATATCATCAATGCTGTTGAAGAAGCAGTTGATAAAAAAGAAATATACATTCTGGAATATAGAATAATTCATATTGATGGAAACATTCGATGGATTTTTGAGCGTGGTAAAGCTTATTATGATGAAAAAGGAAATCCGTTATGGCTTGAAGGGGTTTTGTTAGATGTTACAGACTGGAAAAAAGCAGAACAATTGTTGAAGGAAAGCGAGGAACGTTTCAGGATGATATTTCAAACAAGCCCTGATGCAATTGTTTTAAGTACATTTGATACAGGAGAGTATATTGATTTTAACGATGGATTCATTAAACTGACCGGTTTATCGAGAGAACAGATTATCGGAAAAACAGCTTATGATATTCATTTGTGGAAAGAACAGACACACAGAGATAAATTCCTGACCGAAATTAATAAGCTTGGGTATATCATCAACTATGAAGCTGAATTGAATGTTTCTAACAATATGGTACACACCTGTCTTATATCTTCCAGGGTGATAATGTATAATAATGAAAAGCATCTAATTTCTATTCTAAAAGATATAGGTGAGTTAAAAGATGCAGAAGAAAAAGTCCGTAAACTTAATACAGAACTGGAGCAGCGGGTGCATGACCGTACTGCTGAACTTGAGGAGACCTTAAAGATTTTAAGAAATGAATATGACGAGAAAAGCAAGGCTCAGATAGAATTAATGAAAGCTAAAGAAGAATTAGCAAAGGCTCTGAATGCCGAAAAAGAGCTTAGCAGTATGAAATCCAGCTTTATTTCTATGATTTCACATGAATACCGTACACCCTTGACTGTAATTCTAAGTTCATCTGAAATTTTGAGAAGATATTTTGAAATAAATGAACTGGAGGCTAAATTTTACAAACACCTTGATAATATCGCCGAATCTGTTCAAATCATGACAAGATTGCTGGAAAATATTCTCGTTATTAGTAAAAGCGAAGCAAGCAGTCTATACTATGAGTCATCGAAATTCAATGTTGTCGAGTTTTTCGTAAGATTGATTCATGAAATTGAGTTTAGCGATAAAGGTGTTCATCATTTTAAGTTCGATATCGAATCGGAATCTATTGAAGTTACTTCAGACCAAAAGCTTTTAAAACAAGTATTGTTTAATATTGTATCGAACGCAGTAAAATTTTCCACTGCAAACACTGAAATTATTTCTTCAGTTAAAGACAAAGGTGATACTGTGGAAATTTCAATTCAGGATTTTGGAATTGGTATTCCGATAGAAGACGAACCGCATATTTACGATACTTTTTTCAGGTGCAAAAATTCAGGTTCGATGAAAGGCAGCGGTATTGGGCTTTCTGTTGCCAAAAGATGTGTTGATATATTGAAAGGAAAAATTGAAGTCGAAAGCGAAATTAATCATGGTTCGGTCTTTAGAGTAATTCTGTCAAAAAACTTATAATTTTAGTAATCCTTTGTTTTATTGTGATATATAGAATAGAAACGGTTAATTGAATTTTTTTTGAAACTTATTTTTAATAATTTGCGTTTAAGTTACGATTGTTAATACTTATTGAGTAATTATAGAAAGGGATTATGATGCCTATTAAACTTGCGATTAATGGTTTTGGAAGAATTGGCCGTCTTGCTTTTAGAGAAGCGTTAAAAAGAAAAGCTCAATTTGAATTTGTCGGTATCAATGATATAACCGATGCTCCTACACTTGCTCATTTATTGAAATATGACTCCGTTCATGGTAAATTCCAAGGTGATTTACAGGTTGATGGAAACAATATTATAGTTAATGGAGTTAAAGTTCCAATTTCAGCAGAGAGACAAATTGAATCACTCCCATGGAAAGGAAATGTTGATGTAGTTCTTGAATCAACAGGTGTTTATACTAAGCGTGAACCTCTCGAAAAACATATAGCTAACGGAGCAAAGAAAGTATTACTGTCTGCTCCTGCTAAGGAGGAGTTAGATGCAACAATCGTTATGGGTGTGAATGATAATACATTAACCGGCAAAGAAAAACTCATTTCAAATGCATCATGCACAACAAACTGTCTTGCACCAATGGCAAAGGTACTCCATGAGAATTTTGGCATTGTCAGTGGTTTAATGACTACAATACATGCTTATACAAATGACCAGAGAATACTCGATTTACCACATAAAGATTTACGCAGGGCTCGTGCTGCCGCAGTAAGTGCTATACCAACTACAACAGGTGCAGCGAAAGCCGTTGGATTGGTGCTTCCTGAATTGAAAGGGAAACTTAATGGATATGCAATCCGTGTTCCTGTTCCTGACGGTTCATTAACCGATTTTTCTGCGGTATTGTTAAAAGAAGTTACTAAAGAAGAAATTAATGCCGCAATGAAGAAAGCTTCAGAAACAAGTTTAAAGGGAATACTTGAATATTCCGAAGAACCTCTTGTTTCTGTTGATATAGTTGGTAATCCTCATTCATGTATTTTTGATTCTCAGTTAACTATTGCAAGTGGAAATTTCATCAAGGCAGTAGGCTGGTATGATAATGAGTTCGGATATTCATGCAGAATTGTTGATTTGATGGTAAAATTGATGGTTTAAATAACCTCACTCTGAATCACTCTCCAAGAGGAGAGAGACTTTATTTTACTATTCTCTAAAAATAAATATTGATAAAAATTATTCTAAATTAAATCGGGTTTGAAATGATTAAATCAATTGATGAAGTTAGAATTGAAGGAAAAAAGATTTTAGTCAGAGTTGATTTCAATGTACCTCTTGATGAGGAACAAAATGTAACTGATGATACACGTATCAGAGAGTCTCTTCCAACAATTGATAAAATAATTGATTATGGAAGTATTCCAATTTTAATGTCGCATCTCGGCAGGCCAAAGGGAGAACCCAATCCAAAATATTCCCTTGAACCGGTTGCTAAACTCATGTTGGAAAAATACGGTTATGATGTGCTCTTTGCAAAAGACTGTATTGGCAAGCCCGCACTGGAAGCCGTTAATCGGGCTGCCGTTGGGCAAGTCGTGTTACTTGAAAATCTCAGATTCCATAAAGAAGAAGAAAAGAACGATATTGAATTTGCTAAACAGCTTGCATCACTTGGCGATGCTTATGTCAACGATGCTTTCGGCTCCGCACATAGGGCTCACGCAAGTACAGAAGCCCTTGCAAAGTTATTTGATACGAGGCTTGCAGGTTATTTAATGATTAATGAAATCGAATATCTCGGTAAAACTATTACTAATCCGATTAAACCTTTTGTAGCTGTTCTTGGCGGTGCAAAAATTTCGGGTAAGATTGACGTTATTAAAAACCTGATGGACAAATGCAGTTCTATTCTTATTGGCGGAGGAATGGCATATACTTTCTATAAAGCTTTGGGTTTTGGAATTGGTAAATCTTTGCTCGAAGAGGATAGGGTGGAGATGGCTCAGGAATTGCTTGGAGAAACTTCTGCAAAAAATGTAAAACTTATACTCCCGGTTGATACGGTTGTAGCTGATTCTTTCAATAATGAAACGAATTATAAAACGGTAAAATCCGATTCAATTCCAGATGGATGGATGGGTATGGATATAGGGCCTGAGACACAAAAATTATTCTGCGACGAAATTTTAAAAGCAAGGACAGTAGTATGGAATGGCCCTATGGGTGTTTTTGAGATGGAGAACTTTGCTAAAGGCACTTATGCGATAGCTCAAGCTTTGGCTGACGCAACTACCAAGGGTGCCACAACAATAGTAGGCGGGGGAGATTCAGCCGCCGCAATCAATAAAATGAACTTTCAGAATAAAGTTACACATGTCTCTACCGGTGGCGGTGCATCGCTTGAATATCTTGAAGGGAAAATTCTTCCCGGCGTCGCGGCACTTGAAGTTTGATTTTTTACATTATGTCAGCCTGAGCTTGTCGAAGGCTAAATTGAATAAGGTTATCACACTTCGACGGAGTTTATCTTGAACAAAGTGAAAGGCTCAGTGTGACATTTTTTAAATTTAACATAACTTTTGTGAATAAATTATTTTTTTTATTTTTTTTAATTTCTACTTGTATTTATTCTTTTAGCCAGAATAAAAACGATACTGCAAAGATTTCGGATTTCGGGCAATTCCTGAATAAATTAAAATACCCGGAGGATGTTAAAAACAGCTACATGCTTGAGTTGTCATATGGATTGAGCCTTCCCGGGTTTGGAGGAAAATTCAGCACTCCGATTGTTAAAGCATTTTCATTGGATATCAGGTATGGTTTTGTGAGGCTCGATTCCATTTTTACTTTACCACATAATTATTATTTCGCATCGGAATTTGCTTTTCTTCGTAACGCATCATCCCACCTAAAACTAAACAGAGAAAAAATCACAAGTGGAGTAACAACCGATGCATGGTGCTTCGGATTCGGCTACAGCAACGGTTATGGATATACTCCGAATGATGATTCAAAATTTACATTGTATAATTCAGGAACAATAAACTGGTCAAAAGTTGATATTGAAAACTTTCCTTCAAATCCCGCCGACAGCAACATTGCAAAATTGTACGATGAAGAATTTCGGTTCGGAACATCATTCGACTGCGGATTTATTGTTGATGTTATTCCCGTATTAAAATTCGATTTGGGATACGAGCATCAAATCATTTTTCCCCGTCATCTTGCCTGGAAATGGCTCGGAAGCAGTTCTATAGAGTTATTTTTTCAAAGAGCGATTGATTTATATGGAATAGAAATTCTGAAACTTGACAACAAAAATCTTCCTATTATAAACTTCATTATAAAGAATGCGGTGTCATTTATTTTCTATGAATTCCGCCGCCACCAGATGAACTGGCCCTTCAAATCCGAAACACCAATGAATTATGATAATATGAAGATTGGATTGAAATTTGTGTTTTGATAGATACCGTTAAGAATTTCTTTCATAAATCACAACACCTGACTTATCAATCTCTTTCAAAATGTGATTTGTTGTGTATCTCCATTCTTCATATTCATTTGGTGTATAAACTAAAATGTCAAGGGGTATCGAATAAGGAAAACATCCAAGCCTGATTTCGGATGCTCTTTTGTAACGAGGAAGTATTGAGTCCATAATAATTAATAAATCAAGGTCACTATCTTTAGTTGGTAAGCCACCGGCATAAGATCCAAACACAACAATCTTGTCAGGATTAAATTTACTGACAATATTATCAATTATTTTACTTACCTCCGTGTTCATGTAAATTATTTTGATTGATTAATTTCAATATCAAATATAAATAAGTATCGTATTATATGGAAATAATAATTGAAAATTATTTCACAATAAACATCTTTGTTTCGTGATAAGAACCTGAAATCAAGTCGCACCAGTAAGCACCAATTGGGAGATTGCTGACATCAACGGGTACATTGTAAATACCCGGTTCAAGAACTTCACTTACTGCTATCGCTATATTCTGACCTGTAATATCATATATTTTTATTTCTGTGAAATTTTTAATTCCAATACTAAATTCAATATTAATTTTACCTTCTCCTGCCGGATTAGGCCTGATGTTCTTTAAAGTGTTCCAAAATGTTGAGAGATGAATTATTCTCCAATAATCATTAAAACAAAGAATAAGTGTATTATTGAAGGAATAGAAATCAATGCAATTGGCACAATCAATTAATATTTGATGCATAATCTCAGAAGTTGAATCAAGTGCATTTGGTAAAAATGTTCTTAATTTGAATTTAAGGATTTCACCTCCATTTGGAAAGTTAAGTATATCAGTTTTTGAATTCAGTTTAACTAAAAATTCACCTTTGACATCATTTATATTTATTTGTTCAATATTGAATTTACTATTTATTAAATCACCAACCTGTATGTCTTCTTCAATAACTTTTAGAAAATTTGGATTATAATTTACAGATATTTCAAAATCTTTAATATTTGCTAACCTGATATCTTCACCGGGATTTAAAGAAATTCTGGCTTCAACAGAATCTTCGATGCAAGCTATATTCTTAGATAACACTAACGTTGAACCTCTAAAAATATGTATAGCATTACCTATAATTGGAGTTTCACTAATTGCTACAGGTGTGAAAATTGTATTATTATATACAACAAGATTTGCTTTATGTGTTATTAAGTTTGGGATTAGTCCGTCAGGACGTTGAGGTGAATACCTGATTTCAATTTCCCTGTACATTCCTCCATTAAGTAGAAATCCAATTTTATCAGTTGGATTAACAAAATCAAATACACCAACACTCTGAGGGTCTAATGGCTGAATAGCCATTGAATCAATATACAAGTCGTCTGAACCGATGTTAGTTACTACACATTTAATAATTTGCGGGTCATCGAAGCATGTTGTTACTTCACCAGCAGTAACTCTTATTCCTTGTGTGTTCGCGAGGTTGTCAATTCTCTTTTTTCCCCAATCATAAGAAGATGCAATTAGGTCATCTGTTTGAGTGTAACAAAAAACACAGTTTACCAAACAAAAAGAAATTACAAGATAAAGTAAAATTAGATTTTTCATATTATTCCAAATCTTGTGTTTAAACTTATTGTAATAACAATAAAAACAGCAAAATGTTACAGCAATTTATCAATTTATTTTTAATAATTATAAAAATCATATATAATGGCTGAGGAAATTAATCAACGAAACACTGTGCAAAACTCGGGGAAACCCGGTGGTAAATTAGACATATAATCCCTACGGGATAAGTGTGGCGGCTGGGATTCGGATTCTACTAATATATAATCCCTACGGGATAAATGTGGTGGTAGTGAATCCGTTTGCTACAGACATGTAATCGTAATGCGATAGAATTGTTATATTTTAATCATAAAACCCCCAAACTCCCTTTGAAAAAGCAGGCTTTTGATGTGGGTTGTTGCAATGGATTCTGAAATAAATTCATAATGACATTGAGGGAGATTCTTCGACAGGCTCAGAATGACAAAGAACAAATCCCCATTCAGACAATTATTGCAATAAATTCATTCCAAATTCTTATATTACATGTTATTTAAAATAATTTTGAATTTTGAATTTTGAATTTTGAATTGTGGTTATATATTAATTAAAAATTGATTTTTTTTCAGTAGAAAAATGGAAATAACTCAGACAGATTCGACTAAGAAAAGACTCGAAGAAATAGAGAAGGAACTTGCCAATCTGAAGCAGGAACAATCCGGGCTTAAAGCAAGGTGGGACAAGGAAAAAAGCATCATTCAAAGCATCAGAAGCTACAAGGCAAGAATAGAAGAAGCAAAACAAAAAGCCGATGATTTTGAGCGTCAGGGTGAACTCGGTAAGGTTGCAGAACTTCGCTATGGAACCATTCTCGAACTTGAAAAAAAACTTAAAGAAGCAAACGGGAAATTAATCGAGGTTCAGAAAAACAGCAAACTGCTGAAGGAAGAAGTTGATGCCGAAGATATTGCCGAAATTGTTGCAAAGTGGACTGGTATTCCCGTTCAGAGAATGCTAGAGACAGAAAGAACAAAACTACTTAAAATTGAAGAACGTATTCATCAGAGGCTTGTTGACCAGGAGGATGCTGTTTCGGCTGTGGCTAATGCAATCAGACGAACGAGGGCAGGATTGCAGGATGTGAACAGGCCAATTGGCTCATTCATCTTTCTTGGTACGACAGGTGTTGGTAAAACCGAAATGGCTCACGCCCTTGCCGAATTTCTTTTCGACTCCGAAACTGCGATGGTTCGAATTGATATGAGCGAGTACATGGAAAAGTATTCGGTATCGAGAATGATTGGGGCCCCTCCGGGATATGTCGGTTATGACGAGGGAGGGCAGTTGACAGAAGCTATAAGGCATCATCCTTATTCAGTAGTTCTGTTAGATGAAATTGAAAAGGCACATCCCGAAGTGTTTAATGTTCTTTTACAGGTTCTCGATGAAGGCAGGCTCACAGACGGGAAGGGTAGAACTGTAAATTTCAAGAACACAATTATTATAATGACATCAAACCTTGGAACTGAAATCTTGCAGGATAAGATACAGGATATAAACGAAAATAACCGTGATGAGCTGATGAGTAGGCTGAGAGTGAATATTATTGACCTTTTACGTAAGAAAATGCGTCCTGAATTTCTAAACAGAATTGATGAAATTATACTTTTTAAGCCGTTAATCAGAAATGAAATTCATCAGATTGCACTCCTTCAGATGAATGGATTGAAGAACAAACTTGCAAAGATGGATATAACCATGGAAATATCGGAAGACGCATTAGACTGGCTCACACGAATCGGTTATGATACCCAATTCGGAGCAAGGCCTCTCAAAAGGGCATTACAGAAGCATATTGCCGACCCTTTGGCACTAAAATTGTTAGAATCAGAGTTTAAGGCGGGTGATACTATTGTAATTAATACAGATGAAAAGGGATTTGTATTTACAAAAGGAACATCCGAATAAAATATTTCTGAAATATATTCAGGTTGAATATGCTAATAAGAAAGCATAAACGGGTAGCTGTCTCAATTTTGATTGCAGCAGTTTTTGCATGTACCGGACTATTGTTTCAGTCTTGTGCAACCAAACCGATTGAGGTCAAAACCTTCACCGGTTACATACAGGTCGAGGAAGGAGAATCTGCCGACATAGCCTGGGATTTTGTTAATGCTGAACGCGTGCAGATTAAAGGCCTGAATTACAACTTCAGCCCAAATGACAGTTATAAAGTGAAGCCTACAGGAACAAAGATTGTCCAGGTTACGGCGTATCGCGGTAATGATTCTCTCGTTGTTAATTCAGTAATAGATATAGCTCCGAAAAAGGTAAAACCCCAGTTCGGGAGAGGTTCAACAATGGATTTCATCGGCCTAAGCCCTGCTTATCTCGAAAGCGATTATCTATCAGGAGTTATAAAAGCTGATTCGACACTGAATCCTTACCAGATTAAAATAATGAGAACGGTATATCCATATACAAATGACCAGTTTTTGGTAAGGGCAATCGTTCTCGACAGGTTTGGAAATTATATGCAGGGGCTATCTTCGTTACCGGGAGAAATTAATTGGTCTGCTTCGTTGCAATCAGACCTGGTATCGAGCAATTATGATGTAACGACATTCAATGAAAAGGATTACTCTACATCCGAAGGTATTGACATAAATATCCTGCTCGATAATTCATCAGCGGCACAGAAGAATGTTCAAATTATTGAATCTATCAGGTCTTTTCTCCCTTATCTGACAAAATTTGATAAAGTCTCTTTTTCATATTTCAATCAATCGAAAATTGATGTGTTTCAGTTTACAAATCCGACAGATGCAAGCAAGGAATTTAATAAAGTATCCTTGCCACAACCGCAGGGATTAAATTCGATATATAAATCCGCTTATACATCAATCAGTCCTCTTGCATCAGGATTCAAAAGAACAAAAATTCTGGTTGTTATTACATATGGTTCCGATAATTCTTCAATCATATATTCATCCAATGATGTCGGTAAGCTGGCACATGACCTGGATGTTCCTGTTTATATCATAGGAGTCGGCAGTGCTATGGAAAGTTATTCCCTGAAATATCTTAGCTCATTAACGGGAGGTAGATATTATCAGGTAACGAGCGATGATATACCAAAGCTTGAAAACATTCTGCTTGAGATTGTATTTTCGCAAAAGGGATATTATGAATTACTTCTGCCTGTCTATTCGAGCCAGCTTGAACAGAATATGATTAAGTCTGTTCTTACCTATAAGAGAGACAAAGTAAAGCTGAATGATAAAGCGAATATTATTCTCAAATCTGAAGTTCAATTTTCGAGTTATCAGGCATTGGCTTATTTTAATTATAGAGATACATTGATACTACCTGAGTTTGAGGTAATCTTCAAATCGCTTTCAAAAGTGCTAAAGGATAATCCCAACTCAGTAATTCAACTTATCGGGCATAGTAGTACAGAAGGGACGAACGAATATAATGCCGAAATTTCTTTGAAACGTGCTCAGGAGGCAAGGAGGAGGTTAATTGGATTAGGTGCTGCACCTTCGCAAATCCGTATTCGAGGTGAGGGTAATGCCAAGCCGGTTTATTATTTGCAGTCAACTCAATGGCAGCAGCAGAACAACAGGCGTGTAACTGTTCGATGGCTTGACCCGTCTATTCTACCTTATGAAATAATTGCAGGACAATCATCAACCGAAAATGATGCTCTTTCAAAAGTGGAACAATGGGAAGGAAAAAAGTATCAGGTATATTATGAAAGATACATTGACAACAATATCCCTGTATATAAGGTAAAACTATGGGGCTATGCCACCCAAAAGGACGCAGAAGACACAGCAAAACATCTGAAAGATAAGTTCAAATCATACTTTGCTGTGGAATAAAAACATGAAATTTTAGAATAAATAAATTTGGTGATGGATAATAAACCCATCACCAAACAAATATTAATTAGAAACGCTGCTGGATGAAGAAACTATGAATTCTGTGAACGAATAAAAGCTGCCATCGTTTCGAGTTCTTTTTTGAATTCTTCGAAGTCTAATGCAAATCCATTTATCCAGGTACTCCAACCGGCTGCAGATTTAGCAAAATGGATTGCATCTTCTATTTCTGCATCGGTTGCTCCATTTAGTTTTGCGGCGACTGTATGGAATGCAACGCAATATCTGCATTTGGATACTGCTGCTATACCTATTCCGATAAGTTCCCTGTATTTATTCGGAATTGCCCCTTCATCGAATTGTACTCTTTTGAAAAGCTGCCACTCCATTTCAAGTGACGAATCCGGAATTAATTGAATGAATTTCGGAACAAGTCCAAACATCCCTTTTATCTCTGCATATACTTCTTGACGTGTCATATATATTTCTCCTGAATATGAAATTGGGTGCATTTTTATTATTAACACTGCTTAAGCACCATAAAGCAGCAAAGTTCAAATTCAATAGTTGGAATTATTTATTAAATTATTACAATACATCAATTTATTTCAAATTTAGTTCAAACAAAATTAAAAACAAAGCAATTATAATAATTTATTTAGATATTGCTAAATTTATTAATAAGGAATTAAGATAATTTAAGAAAAGAATAAGTCATATTTTGCTGTGGTTTAAATGCGAATTTTTAATTTTATTATTCTGTGTTGTGAAATAATTATCATTTATAATGTGTAATAATCAACCTGCTATAAAAATTCTTTGTACCAATATTAATCATTATATAATAAACACCTGTTGACACATCATTCAATTTAATCGTAAATGGATGTTGACCATTATTTTGAAAGGGTAAATAATCCCTAATAGCATTCCCACATAAATCGTAAACTCTTATTTTAACAGATTCCTCAATCTCGGATTTTATATAAAATGTAGCTTCATCATTTGCAGGATTAGGATAAATTTTTAATTCATTTTTGTTATCGGTAAAGTCATCATATAATCCAAAATCGTTTGACTTGAATACTCCATCACTATAAGTACCAAGATATGCAGTATTATTTTTTCCAAAACAAATGTCTGATGTTGCAGCCGTATCTGATAAACCCTTCCCAATAAAGAACCAATTGTCACCATTATCAACTGACATCTGTATGCCATTTAATGAACCTGTATAAATATTATCTTTTTTATCAATTTTTAGAAAATTTAATCCATAATCATTACTATTAAGATAGTTGAAAGTTTTACCTGTATCGAGTGAGCGATATGTCCCATTACTTCCCCCCCCATCCTTTTATATTAATAAACATACCCCCTTTATTATTAATAGCTACTAAAGTTCTATAATTTTCATCAATAAAAAATATCTGTTTAAAAGTCTCACCAAAGTCTTCCGAAAAAAAAGCTCCATGATCATATGTGCCTATTAATACAAATTTATCTTTAAATGTAGCAATTGAGGTTATACTTGAATTTTTAAAATCTTTACTTTTCCATGATAAACCATCATCATCTGAATAATATAAACCATTAAATCCTCCGGCATAAATTCTTCCGTTATTAGATCCAGTAAATGTATTTACTACAGCATCAAAATAAAGTATTGACCATGTTATTCCGTCATCAGTTGATTTTATTAGAATGGAATCATTCCCAGAATAAATATTTCCGTTAACAGCACAATAAATTGAATTAAATGATTCGTTTGAAAGTGTTTGTAATTCAATTTTTTCCATTCTACACCAGAATTTGTTGTCTTAAAAATTCCACTTTGAGTTGCTCCAAAAACTACACCTATTTGATTAATATCAATACAATTTATTCTCGAGTTTAAAATTCCATTATTATTCAAAGTAGTTGATTCATTATTGAAATCATATTTTATTATTCCATTACTTCCTGAAGAACCGTACATTTTATTATCCAGTATTGTAATAGAATTTATAGAATTACCTGTCAACCCTTTTAATTTAATCCATGAATTTCCTCCATCAGTTGAACGACATACATCGTCTCCAAGTGCATAAACATCACAATTTTTATCAATCATCACATCATAAATACTTTTTAACGGAATAGAATCCTTGATTTTATTCCATGATATGCCTTTATCTGATGATATATAAATTATACTATCTTCACATCCAATTATAAAATTATCTGTACACTTATTATAAGCTCCATTATTAATTCCACTGTTTAATTGTGGATCATAAATTTTGATATTTTCCCAATTTTGTCCGTAATCTGAACTACGACCAATTGTTCCACTATACCAAGTAATAATTATTACATTTCCTGAATCAATGAAAAAATTAAAGTATAATTCATAATAAATTTTTTTCCATGATTGACCATTATCTGTAGATAAAATTAAATGACTGTCAAAGCGAGCAAAAATATAGTCATTTTTTGCTATTTGAATTTGATTAACCCATGACTTTCCGAGATAAGGTACATGTAAAGATTTTAAAAAGTTTAATTCCTTATCATAAAGATAAATTTCAGAAAATCTATTTCCAATTAGACAATTGTTATCTTTATCAAATGCAATTGCAATTACATTTTCGACCGGGAGTTTAGTCCAAATATCCCCAAGGTTTGTGGATTTATATAAATTACCAGAAAATGTGATTGTATATAAATACCCTTGCGAGTCTGATATTATATATATCAATTGTGCTGCATAAGGACCATTGGTTTGCTCCCAAACGGGATTACTAAATGCTAAAGTAAAACTAAGACAGAATAACAATAAAGCTACGACATGGAGTTTCATTTTTCCTCCTAATCATTTTATTATCAAAATTCAAACGAATAAAATATATTCCGGTATTTAAATTTTCAAGGTTTAGTTCTGTTGTTTCCTGCTCAATAACAAATGATAATTTTAAGTTCCCGTTAATATCGTATAATTCACCTCTTATTTCAGCTTTAATATCAGATGTTAATTTAATAAAAATATTTTTGTTATAAGAATAAATAATTGGATTATTCGACAAACTAATTTCCTGAACATAATCAACATCTTTATCACCTGCTAAAATACTTTGTCCGGCAACATCTTCATAGGCACAATCCTTGATTTTAATATATGTCGAATCTGAAGGAATTTCAATGCCTATCCAACCATAATGGTAAGAATTGTTGATTTTGAATCTGACTGCAACATATTTTTCAACCGAACCGGGCCAATTACCGAGGAAATAAAGTGCATTTGTTCCCACACCGTTATAAGTATTAAGCCATTCAGATAAACTTTCCGAAATTTCCTCCAAGTAACCAAGGATTGTTGGAGTTCCATTATCAACGAGAATTTCATTAGTAAATGATGTCGGCTCTGAATAAATTTCACATACTATATCACCCATTTGATTTCCGTGATTGAAAAAGTATTCATTAATACCATCATTGTTCATATCAAGCTGATATCTCTGGCTTTGGTTTAATGATAGTTCTGAAATGGTAGTGTCAATTTCTTTGTACTTGATTTCTGCAGAAGCATAACTAAACACTAGTGCAAGGGTAATTAACAATAAAAGGAAATGGTTTGTTTTGTTTAACAAGCAAATAGTAATTAAAGTTTTCATAAAATCTCCACATAAAAAGTTATATATATATCAATAAATCCATTATATGCAGATTTGTTTCAAAAAACGAAGAAAAGATTGATGAAGTTATTTTTTGATGTCCAAATTCGATGAAATAGTTTTTTAGGAGAAATTTAATATAACTAGCTTTGTTTTAATTCATCAGTTTCTCTTTTTAAATTCATCATGGCTTCTTTACTAACTTCATCAACAGAATTATTCAAAAAAAGATTTCTCTGCCAAGTAGTATAATCAAATGGTTCTCGCTGTATTAAAGAAATAAATTTCTCAGCCTGGACTTCTCCAAGTTCTTTGCTTAAAGCTAAAATACCTTTTATTCTAATTTCTGTATCAGTTAACATCTTAATTTTTCTCAATTAATTGAACCAATGTTAATGGATTTAAGATTTCTAATTCACTTATTAAGTCAGCTTTTTTAATCAATAAATCATCAGTCGTAATAAAGTAATCGCAATTTAAATCAATCGAACAAGATATATGTAAAGAGTCTTTACTATTAAAACCTAATTATATAAACGTTTTAGCCTTCGTAATTATTTCAATATTAGCTGCGGTATAATATTTTGAATATTTTTTCCAATTGATAATAAATTGTTTCCTTTCTTCAAAAGGATTAAATGAATTTTCAAAATCAATCATATACGACCATGCTAACTCTATTTTTCCTAACTGTATTAGGTTTTGTATATATAATTTTGCTTCTGTTTCAAGATAAATTCTCTTTTGATTTTGATTATCAAAAGGTCTGTTCAAGCTGCAATTATCAAGATATACTATCATGAATATTTCCAATTATAATTTAATTATTGATTTTGTTCCGCCAGCCATCTTTCGGCATCAATAGCGGCGGCACATCCTGTACCTGCGGCTGTGACAGCCTGGCGATAAATATGGTCCTGAACATCACCACAGGCAAATACACCTTCAATATTGGTATATGTTGATTTTCCTTTTGTAATTAAATATCCGTTTTCATCCATATCCAGAATACCTTTGAATATTTCAGTGTTAGGAGTGTGTCCAATCGCAATGAATACACCATCAGCCGGAAGAGATGTAATTTCACCGGTTTTGACATTTTTAACATTGATGCCTGTGAGTCGCTTAATTCCCATATTCTCTTCACCCGTGTATTCTTCAATTACGGAATCGAGAAGAAAATCTATTTTAGGATTATTTTTAGCTCTTTCAATCATAATTTTTGAAGCACGAAATTCCTGACGCCTGTGTATAATTGTTACTGAAGAGGCAAAGTGAGTCAGGTAATTTGCTTCTTCGAATGCGGTATCACCACCACCTATAACATATATTTTCTGGTTTTTAAAAAAGAAACCATCACAAGTTGCACAGGCTGAAATTCCAAATCCCCAGAATTTATCTTCTTCTTTTGCAAATAACCTTCTGGCTGTTGCACCGGTTGAAATAATAACTGCATCGGCAGTATAGGACTTATCTCTGTCTGACCAAAGCCGGAATGGGCGTTGTGAAAAGTCAACTTTTATAATCGTTTCAAAAATTGATTTTGCACCAAACCGGTGAGCCTGTTTTCTGAAAATTTCCATCATTTCGGGGCCCATAACTCCGTCAGGGAAACCGGGATAGTTTTCCACTTCAGTTGTTATTGTCAATTGTCCACCCGGTTGATTACCTTCAAAAACCACTGTATCCATGTTTGCTCTTCCTGCATATAATGCGGCAGTAAATCCTGCCGGTCCTGAGCCTATAATAATAATCTTATCGTGTTCGGTCATTTATTCTCCAATTATTTTAAATGTGTAAAAGTATATAAACAAAATTACGAATTAATTAAGAATTTATTATTGCTTATTAGTAATGTATATAAATGAAAGTATTAATTAAAAATGAATATATCATTGATAAAAAAAATGTCACTCTTCGACATTGCTCAGAGTGACAAATGTGTGATGTCTGCGATTCAAAAAGTTTTAAAAGGCAAAGGTCAAACCGAATTTCCAGTTGTCATACATTAATGGTGGTTCTGTTGCAAATGGCCAGTCCATATTCTTTTTTTTCAGTTCATATTCGCCATATTTGTATAGATTGACCAAAACAAAGTGGACTATTGGACCGGCTCCGGGAGATGTTTTAGCTATTTTATGTGTAAAATATTCAATTAATCCCTTTCCCATACCTGATATTACTTCACTGCCAAGCCAATACCAAGTCATAAATCGTGGATATATAATAACTCTTTCATAAGATGCACCGATACTAAGTGGAGCAAAAAACTGAAACTTAAATCCAGCCTCAAAAGACTGGCAAAATCTGAATTTTCCATCATCATAAATTTTTAATCTATTACTCGTAGCCGGATTAGTCAAGTCTTTTTCTTTGAAGCTTACTTTACTCCAAAAGACATTTCCTGTATTAAATAATACAAAATCACTTCCTTCGGATATATGATATCCATACCCTCGGCTAAGACCAAGCCCTAATTTCCATACATCTGAATTCAGATTATTACCGATTTTTTCTTTTGCAGTCCAATCGGATGTCATAGTACCAATCAGGAAATAAGTGAATTTATAGCTCATCCCAAACTGATTGAATAAGTCGAATTTCTTTTTTGTGAAGCCAAGTTTAAGTTCAGCACTGCTTATTTCAGTAAAACTTTCTTTTATATAATCATTTTTGAATCTTGGTATTCCCATTCCATATACTATATCTATGGTTGGATATTCGGAGGATAATGCAGCTAATGAATCCGAATCAAGGTACTCATCCCAAAATTCAGATTTATCCTGTGCATTTAGAACTATATTTATCATAAATAAGCTTGCAAAAATGAAGTAAATATTTTTCATATTAATCCAACATATTGTTAATAAATTTTCAAAATTGAAATTCTTTAAAATTAAATTTAATAAATATCTTTATAAAGTCAATTAATAGTCAACTCTGCTTTAACAACGACTATTGTTAAATCGTCATAAGGTTCGACCTCATCTGAAAAATCACTGACAGTTTTTACTATGTTGTCCATAATATTTTCAGAAGATAAAGATACATTATTTTTAAATGTTTCCATCAATCTTGTTTCGTCAAAATCATCTGATTTACTGTTCCTGGCTTCGATGACACCATCAGAGATAAACAAAAAAACATCACCCGGCGAATAATCCATATTAATTTCTTCAATGTTGCCGTCAAATACTTCCTTCCTGCTTTTACCGAGTAAAATACCTTTAGGTAAAATTTTAGTAACCGAATTATCAAGGGATTTGTAATAATATATCGGTAGATGTCCAGCCCGAGCAATATTCACTTTTCTTAAAGATGAATCAAATTTTGCAGCAATAACAGTAACAAAAGCACCCTTTTCCAAATATTTATATAGCAACTGATTTGCTCTAACAAATAACTCCCTTGGTGTAAGCATGAATTCGTTTAAAGTGCGAAGTATTCCCTGAATTTTTGACATGTACAATGCAGCCGAAGTGCCTTTCCCACTCACATCCCCAACAATCACAGTGATTTCATTCATTGTACCGTTAAGATAATCAAAGAAATCTCCTCCGACCTCGAGGGCAGGCATTGATATGCCGGATATATCAAGGCCTTCGACTTCAGGTACTCTTTGGGGCAGGGAAGCAATTTGAATACGACGGGCTATTTCGAGTTCGTGTTTGAGCCTCTCCTGTATAGTACATTCTTCAACTAAAAAAGTGTTTTCAATTGCTATTGAAGCCTGGGTAAGAATTGCAGAAAGAAAATTAAAATCTTCGCGGGTGAATGATTTTTCAGACCTTTTCTCTCCCAATAGAACTGCACCTACTACAATGTCTTTGGACCTAATAGGAACTATATAAGAAAATTTATAATCATGAAAAATTGTCTTGATTGGTTCATACAAATATTCAATCCTGAACTCGCCGTGAAATTCTCTTATTGCCTCCGATAGTTTTCTACCTGATTGAAGACAAAGTTCCCCGAAGGATTTGTAGTCAAAACCAATATAGTCCTGAGCGATAACTCTCTCTTCATTTTTGAATAAAATAACACCGATTCTTTTCAGATGAAATAATTCGATAAGCTCTTTGGCAATGCTTGCTGATAATTCTGATATTGTTCCCTTTTTAATTATATCAGAAAATTCTGTAGCTGCACGTCTGTAATCGAATCTTACCTGATAGAACTTTTTGTCAAGCACATTTTTAATTCCCTTATTAAGTAGCCAAAAAACAAAAACACCAAAAAGTGATAGAAATATTATTAACATTTTTGTATATACTTCCTGCAATTCAGTGCTTAGAGGTGAGTTTAGTACTGTAATTGATGTTCCCGATAACTTAATATTAGGGAAGTTAAACCTCCAGTTGGACAAAAACCATATCCCCAATAAAATGATTCCAATAAATGTTATTTTCCATAATGCCGACAGAAGTATATACTGTATATTTTTTGGCACTTTTATCGTAAGGTCGAGAAGAGAATATTTCCCGATTGTATATATATATGCTATCGGAAGTAAAAGAAGTGATATTGGTAAAATTTCAGGGAATGGAGCCATTCTCAGTAATTGGGTTTCAAATATGAGATAATATATTCTCTCAAATAATGCAGAATATAAAAAACATAATAACATGAAGTAAAAAGTAAATCTAATCAACCTGCTTGTCTTTTTATGTTCCTCCGTTGTATGTTTACGGTAGATAATACTTACAACAAATCCAATAAGAATATTTGACAAAGCAAAGAAAAAGAAGAATTGTGAATAATTTGTTGTATTATTCATATTCAGAAAGAAAATATAAAAAACATTTGATGATATAAAATAAATACCTCCAAGAATGAATGGAACTATCCATATCCATTGTTTGCGTATCAATTCGGTATGTTCTTTTGGGAAATATAGCAGATGCTTAATTATTAATGGTATGCCTATAGCCGAACAAGCAGAAAGTGTCAGAAACTGGAGTATTGTCAATAAATCATAGTCAAGAAAATAACGGTGCTCAATACCACTATAAATAAGAAATCCTGAAAGAATAAATGTAAGGCTGATAAGTCTCGCAGCTTGAATTCCAGGCCTTTTGACACCGATAAATAAACCGAATCCATAGAAGACAAAGCTTACAAAGAATATAAACAAATAACTGAAAGTTACACCAATTTTTGCAAGTTCAACATCATACTCCAGAATTTGATTATTCCTAAGTACTTTGTAATGAAGCACATCTTCACTGTTATTAACTCTAAGATATCTGTCTGCATCATAACCGTCAATAAAGGTTCTTCCGTTGATTGAAATAATATAATCACCTGCTTTTAATCCTGCTCTTTCTGAGCCGCCACCTTTGAAAACACTTACAATAAGAACACATGAAGGCATTTCTTTTATGAAATCTACTGGTAAATCAGCATTTCTAACTTTAATTTTATCATATTTTATTGGAAGTGAATTATTAAGAATTCCAAGATTAATCCTGGATGAATCATTATATGATTTTAGGATTTTGGCTAAATGCAATGTGTCCTTAATTACAGTTCCATTAATATCTCTCAATAAAGAACCTAACTTAACGGTGAATGAGCTATTTGTTTCTCCGTCCTTTGCATTTGTTTTAGATAGAATACCCGAAAATTCTTTTGATATATACATCTTTGAAGGAAGAGTTATCCATTGATTTTCATCCGTTGTCGAGGTAACCGAACGTATGAAGCTCATGGAAGACAAAATGATTAAATAGGTAGCTATTGATGTAATCAATAGACGAAAAAAGTTCGGATTTTTTTCGAGACTCGGCATAATTCACCAATTAAAATTATTTAGTTTTTATTTACGATTTTTCATAATAAAAAGTTTCATAAGTAAATTTGAAAAAATATTTCTCATTATTTTTTCAAATTTATGAAATCACAGGAAATAATTAAGAGATTGAAATCTTTAAGTAATAAGAAAAATGTCGAGGGAATTGCCCGGTTCGGGATTAATCCCGAAGGCACGCTTGGTATCCCTGTTACTACACTAAGAAAAATAGCAAAGGAAATTGGTAAAGGCCATGAACTCGCACAAGAGCTATGGGAAAGTGGTATTCATGAGGCGAGAATACTTGCGGCACTTATTGACATACCCTCGGAAGTTACTGTAAAACAAGCTGAAATATGGCTCAAAGGCCTCGATTCATGGGATGTCTGCGACCAGTTAATGATGAATCTGCTCGATAAAACCGGTTTTGCATTTAAAAAAGCTGCCGAATGGAGTAAAAGAAAGGCAGAATTTGAGAAAAGGGCAGGCTTTGCATTAATGGCATCTCTTGCCGTTCATGATAAGAAAGCAGGTGATAGTCAATTTAAATTATTTTTCCCGTTAATTATTGAAGCCTCGACTGACGAAAGAAATTTTGTTAAGAAATCTGTAAATTGGGCTTTGAGGCAAATCGGTAAAAGAAATATGGTACTTAATAAAAAAGTAATCGCAGTTTCTAACGAAATTATTAATAAATTTCCCGAATCCAAATCTGCAAAGTGGATTGCAAAGGATGCACTTAGGGAATTGCAGGATGAAATAACAATTAAAAGAATAAATGAAAAGGAGAAAGGTTGATATGAAAAAAAATATTATCATTATTTCTTTTATTTTAACAGGATTATTATTGTTTTCCTGTAAGGAAGAATCAAAAAAAATCGAGGAACAATTTTCAGTTACTAAAACCCAGGAAGAGAAATATGAACTTCTTAATAATCTAAATGATGCAATAAATAAAGAGCCGTACAATATGGATGCATGGAACCAGAAAGGGATTCTTCTTGCTGATTTGAAAAGATATGACGAAGCTTTGGCTGCATTCAATAAAGCAGTCGAAATTAATCCTAATCTTGCTCTGAACTGGTATAATAAAGGTTTTATGGAAAACAAACTTGGCAAAAATGAAGAAGCAGTCAATTCATACAATGAAGCAATAAAAATTAATTCGAATTATTATAAAGCTTATTATAGCCGTGGTATTGCACTGTCGGAACTTGGAAAACATGAAGAATCTATTAAGTCGTATGATGAAGCAATAAAAATATTTCCCGATTATGACAGCGCATGGGTAAATAAAGGTATTGAACTATCCGGAATAGGCAAATATAACCAAGCATTGGAGGCTTATGACAAAGCTCTGTCAATCAATCCTAAATTCGTTTTTGCATACTACAATAAAGGATTGCTGTTGACTGTAATGAATAAATATGACGATGCCCTTGCTTGTTATTATAAAGCAGTCGAGTATAATCCTAAATATGAGATTGCATGGTACAACATGGGTAACCTGCTCTCAAATCTTGGCAGGTTTGACGAAGCAATTTATGCACAGGACAAAGCATTATCACTCAATCCCAATAAAGAGGATAACTGGAATAATAAAGGTGTGGCATTATCGAGTAAGGGTAATTATGATGAAGCAATTAATTGCTTCCTGAAAGCGAAGGAGTTAAATCCAAATAATGACAAAACATGGTACAATCTTGGCAATACATATCTAAGTCTGAAAAAGTCGGATGAGGCTTATGAATCTTACAAAAAAGCAATTTCACTCAATCCTAATTATGATAATGCGTGGAATAATCTCGGTACATTAAACCTTGCTCTCGGCAGGAATGACGAAGCGTTGAGCAACTATAAAAAAGCAACCGAACTAAACCCTAAGAACAAGAGTGCATGGTATAATTTTGCAATTGCATATTTCAAAATGAATAAATATAATGAGTCACTGGTCTGCTTTGATAAAGTCATAGAGATTAAACACGACGACGCAGGTGCATATTATGTCAGAGCTTGTATTTATTCGTTACAGAAAAACAAAGTAAAAGCACTTGTATCTTTGGAAAAAGCACTGACACTTGCACCTCAATACAAGGAAAGAGCTAAGACGGACAAATATCTTGAGAATATAAGAAATGAGGGGAAGTTTAAAAAGATGGTGGTGGAATGAGGTAATTCAGAGTTTCATAGAATTATTTTAAAATTTTTACTATTTTATTAAGACATTTCTTTAAATCATTATCTATATCCTTTTCCCAGAATCTGAGAACAATCCAACCCGATTTTGATAATATTACAGTATTTTTTTTATCTCTTTGAATCGTTTTTTCAATTTTATTTGTCCAATAGTCTTTGTTTGATTTAATCCTTGATTTTTTAGCCTTCCAATTATAGCCATGCCAAAATTCTCCATCAACAAAAACGGCTACTTTTTTTTCCTTAAATACAATATCCGGTTTGCCGGTTATAAATGTATTTTTTAATGAATACCTATAACCCAAATTCCATATTGCTTTTCTTAATATTATCTCTGGTCTAGTGTCTTTCGATTTAATCTTTGACATTAATTTCGACCTAGTTTTGCTTGTTTTAAAGCCATACTTTGTTATTATTGAATTTTCTTTAATGTTTAATAAATATTCTTTTATATTTTTAGCAAATAGATTAGCTAATTTGACAGGTACAGCATTCCCAACTAACTTATAACCATCATTTAAGTATTTATAATAAAAAATAAAATCATCGGGGAATGTCTGAATTCTTGCACACTCTCTTATTGTTAATCTTCTATATTTATTTTCATGCTTTTTATTAAAAGTCATAACATCTTTTTTAACAACTTCCATGGGCGGGGCTTTGGGATGTAAAGGAGTTTGTCTGCCACTTGCTTGTAGAGTAAAGGATGGTTTGTCCCAATCTAATACTCTGTTTCTTGACATAAATATGTACGAAAAAGTACCAACCCAATACTCATGATTTGGCACTGCACATTTTAAACCATTAGTATAATTATTGCCTTTTGGTTTTTTTGCATTATTTTTTAAATCACTTATAAAATTTATTACAGGTATAATATTTTTTGGTTTTGTACTAAAATCATATTCAATATTTAAAGATTTTTTAAAGCCAACAAAAAAAACTCTTTTTCGATTTTGAGGTACTCCAAAATCCTTTGCATTAACCTTGATGATTTTAACAGTATATCCAGCCGCATCAAAACCATCCAAAATATCATTTAAAGCAACGTTATGTCTCATATTCAAAATACCAAGAACATTTTCAGCTAAAAAAAATTTAGGTGTTTTGTCTTTAACGACCCGAACGAACTCAAGGAATAATTTACCTCGAGGATCATCTATACCTTTGCCGTTACCTGCAATACTCCAGCTCTGACAAGGTGGACCACCAATTATTCCGTCAATCTCATTTGGAATTTCTTTGGAAGGTATATCTATAATACTCCTTTTATCAAGATTTGTTTCAGGAAAATTATTTTTGTATGTTTCCCATACTTTACTATCGTTATCATTTGCCCAAATAATTTTATACCCGGCTTTTTTAAAGCCCAAATCAAGGCCACCACAGCCGGAAAATAGGGAAATAATTTTCATAAAATTAACTGAATAATTGTTCCTTGTATTTAATCAAATCACCAATTAACTTATAACATGAAAGCATTTCGAACACGTCAATATTCTTCTTTAAATGAAAAATTAATCTATTACGGTCAATCAATATTGACTTACGAATTGTTGTTTCTTTAACCCAATTTCCATCTAACTTTCTATAATTATGAGGAATAAATAGAAATCTCTGAGGGTATGTTTTTAATGAAATAATCTCATTCCAGGTATCATAACTAATTTCAAGCTGCTTTGCTTTCCATTTATTCTCAGGTGAACAAGTGCATTGTACGAAATAGATAGGAATACTATTTAATGAATCGTTATTTGGTATCCATGCAACTAAGTCTAAGCCTGCATCACCACAGTCTCTTTCCGAGAATTCGTTCTCAGGATATTGAATTTTTTCTCTAATATGTTTTACTAATTCTTTTATTCTATCATTTTTTTTTGAATACTTTAAAAAAAGAGTATCTTCATTAGCTAAAGGTTCAGTGTTACTACTTCCAAATAAGTGTATTTCTGCATTTTGAGGAAGAAAATCTTTTAAAGCTTCTTTACTTATTATTTCAAAACTACTTGTAAAATATTGCCAATGGCTTACCTTAATATCATCTAAATTTGAAGCTAATAATAAAAATAAATATATTTTGTGTTTTATAATTAATGAATCTTTTATTGTAACAACTTTACCATCATTTGTAATTTCAAAAGGGTAAAAGTCTTTAAATAAGTGAGCACGGTATTTCAACATATTTAAGCAATCTTTGTAGAAAATTTCTTGCTTATCATCTCTTGTTGGTTTATCTGGTTCTTCAAAATCAAACAAATCTACATCATTGTTACTTTTGAATTCATCTTCATCATTTGGGAAATCAAAAAGTTCACAAATTGAGAATGCTTTATCGGGATGTGTAATTGTTTTGAGTTCTACATAATCAGCCCATTTATTAATATCTTTATTTCTAGGAGGTTTAGATAAATCTATAAATAAACACATATTTATTATTAATCTCCAAATTAAACGTGCTTTTTTTCAAGAATCGTTTTTAAATTCCCACTTATTTCAATTATGTCTGATAATTTATTTTCACAAATTCTAACTTTGCTTATAAAATCGTCATCGGATTCTTTTTCCTGTTTTGATATTTTATGGGTATAGTCTCTAGCTATATCCAAACTAACAAAAGCATCATCTATACTGGTTGTAAAAATTTTTATAGGTTCATCAGTTAATAAAATAGCTTTATCAAGAGGCGAACCTTCTTTAAATGCTTTTAATGCCGATGGTTTTGATACAATTTCATTTAAATATCTTATATTTCTTGAATCTCCTAATCTAGTTAAACCCTGTTCATTTTCTTTAAACATCCAAATGGTAAGGTCTTTTAAATTATTTTCAATAATCCTTTCTGCAGGTTTGTCGGAATCAAGATCCAGACCAATAAAAACCGCTATATTTTTTCTGCTAACTGCTGTATAAAATTTACCAAAGCTAAAATCAGTCTCATTTAAATTTCTAATATTATAAAAGTTGCTATCTTCTATTTTTTTATATAATTTATAACCTATCAATAAATTCTTTACGTATGAAGTTTTACTACCAATTATTTTTGCTAAAATTCTATATTGCTCTATTAAATCAGTACCGATTAATGTTTTCTGTGTTTCAAATAAAAATCTTGCTTTTGCAAGTGCATCCCAAGATTTTGGTCCAGTTATATGTTTGTATCCCAAATATATTAGGATTTCATTTCTTGATAAATACTCAATAACAGGCAATTCTGAGAGCTTTATCCCTGGTTTTATCGTTTCCGATAATTCCTTAATAGATTCTTTTTTAATGATAGTTAATGTTGGGTTAGTTAAAAGTTTTACAGCAGCTAATCGCCTATTACCTTCGACAACTGTGTAATAACCAACTTCTTCATTTTTTACAACTAATAACGGTTCTGCCCTGAAATAACCTTTTTCCCCAATTGAGCCCATAAGTTCAATGATATTCTCATTGATTAGAATCCATTCGAGTATCTCTTTTTGGCTTGCTTTTTTGTATCTTGTTGGAAGTCAAGGATTTTCAGGGTCGAAAAGCAATTTCTCAACAGGTAAATCTTTAATTTCTTGTGTTGCCATTGTAATTTTTATTTAATTTATTTTTAATAATAATTTCAAAAATAATCTTTAAAATATTCTATACAAAAATCAATTTAATAAAATTTCTAATATATTCTACAATTCGACATTTTCCCATTCTCCCTTGCTTCTGTCATCACCCAATTTATCTTCTAAATATTTCAAAAATGAATCGCTGGTTACTAATGATTTTGCTATTCTATTAAATTTCTTCATTTCTTTCTTTGTTACTTCCCAGGCAAGAGAATCTTCATATTTTCCGGTAACATCATCTAATCCTTCATCACCTATTAGTTGCCCTAATACTGAGTTCAAATTATTAATTCCCGAATACTTCTTAGATTTCTTGCAGACAGCTCTCAATGTCCAAAAGCACACCCCATCATCAAATGTTTCATTGATGATTCTAAAATAATATTTATTTCCTATAATAGAAGTTTGATTTGTTGCCATTTGTTCAAATATCACAAAGATTCTTATTATTATAACAGATATATTATTTCATCTGCAAAAATAATAAAGTTCGATGTCATATCATTGATGATATGATTCAAGATGAGATTATATTGAATTGTTAATATCTTCTTCTTGGTCCTCTTCTGTCGTCTCCGCGGCGGTCATCCCGTCTGTTTCCATCCGGACGTCTGCCACGTGATGAATCCCTACGTTTGTAATCATCATCTTCTTCGGGCATTCCTTCAGGCCTGGGAAGTAATGCCTTGCGGCTTAGACGGAATTTTCCGTCAGGAGTAACTTCGAGTAATTTTACTTCGATTTTATCGCCAACTTTCATTACTTCACTGATGTTTATCGTTCTTTCGTGGGCTATCTGCGAAATGTGGAGTAGTCCCTGCTTTTTTGGAATGAATTCAATGAATGCACCCATGCCTTCACGAATTTCAACTACTGTGCCAGTATAAACTTCACCTTCTTCAGGTTTTTTTATTATGCTTTCAATCATTTTTCTTGCATCATCACTTGACTGACCGGATGTAGCGGCAATCGTGATGACACCATCATCATTAATGTCAATCTCTGCTCCTGTTTCCTTCACTATACTCCTTATAGTCTCTCCACCGCTGCCGATAACTGCACCAATAGACTCGGTAGGTATCTGCATCATGGTGAATCGTGGAGCATAAGGTGAGAGGTCTCCCCTCGGTTCAGAAATAAGTTCGTTCATTTTTGAAAGTATATGAAGTCTTCCCTGTTTAGCTTGTTCAAGTGCTTTTGCCATAATTTCAAGTGGCAATCCCTCGATTTTAATATCCATCTGGCATGCAGTGATTCCATCGGCAGTTCCTGTAACTTTAAAGTCCATGTCGCCGAGAAAATCTTCGTCGCCAAGTATATCGCTTAAAATTGCAATTTTATCTTCTTCTTTAATTAAGCCCATCGCAATTCCTGCAACAGCTTTTTTCATAGGTACTCCCGCATCAAATAGTGCCAAACTACCTGAACAAACAGATGCCATCGAAGATGAACCGTTAGATTCGAGAATTTCAGATATAACACGAATTGCATAAGGAAAATCTTCTTTTTCGGGAAGCATGATTTCTAAAGCACGTTGGGCAAGATGTCCGTGACCGATTTCTCTTCTTCCGGTCCCCATTCTACCTGTTTCACCGGTACAAAACGGAGGAAAGTTGTAATGGAGTAAAAACCTGTTAGTGTATGTCGGCAGCAAACCGTCAATCATCTGTTCGTCACGTTTTGTTCCTAGTGTAACCATTCCAAGACTCTGTGTTTCGCCTCTTGTGAATAAAGCAGAACCATGAACTCGTGGAAGAATTCCAACTTCACAGGAAATCGGGCGGATGTCTGTTGTTGTTCTGCCGTCAAGTCTTTTGCCATCGTCGAGAATCATTTTTCTCATTTCCTGCTTTTCGAGTTTGGAAAGAACTTCTTCACCGTATAATGAAAAGTCAAAATCTTTGTATTCTTCCTTCTCGGCAAAGGTTTCAGTCAATTTTTCGATTGCAATGTCTTTCAGTTTTTTTCTCGACTCGCTTCTTTCGCTCTTAGTTGTAACAGTGTGAACATACTTCACAAGTTCATCTGATACTGCATTTTTAACAGTATCTATTATCTCAGGTGGAATTTCTTTTTCAATAAATTCTCTTTTTGCAACTTGTACTTTAGCTGCAAGCTGTCTCTGTAAATCATTTAATTGTCGAATTTTCTCGTGAGCAAATTCGAGTGTTTTCAGAAAATCTTCTTCGGAAATTTCGTGGCTTTCACCTTCAACCATAACGATAGATGTGTCGGTTCCGGCAATTGTCATGTCAATGTCTGATTGCTCGAGAGGTGTTAATGAAGGATTAATTATGAATTCTCCGTTTACCCTGCCAACCTTAACTTCGGAAACAGGACCATTAAAGGGGATATCAGAAATCAATAATGCCGCAGAAGCTCCGATAGCACCCAAAGTAAATGGAGGGACATCGGATTCAAATGAAACAACATTAGCAATAAGCTGAGTGTCAAACCTCCAAGATTTAGGAAACATTGGCCTTATAGGACGGTCAATCAAACGGGAACATAAAACTTCGTGGTCGCTGGGCCTTGTTTCTCTTTTGAGGAAACCACCCGGAAATTTACCTGCGGCAGATGCTTTTTCCCTGTATTCAACCTGCAAAGGCATGTAATCAACATCTTTTTTCTCTTCATTTTCGGCAACTACAGTCACCAAAACCATTGTATCGCCACAGCTAACCATAACCGAGCCGCCGGCGAATTTTGCGAATCTTCCGGTTTCCAATGAATAAGTTTTTCCGGCAAATTCAATACTTGCTACTTCTTTTGACATAATATATCTTCTGAATAATTGTTAAGTAATTTTCTTATGATAAGCAAATCTGATGAGATTTAAACAGCAGGTGCATCCAAAGCATTAATGGCAGTAAAATATACCGCCAATAATTTATTTTCTAAGTGCTAATGACTTCAGAACGTCCCTATACCTGTTAATATCCTTTTTTGCTAAAAAATCTAATAATTTTCTTCTTTTACTAACAAGTTTAATTAAGCCTCTGCGGCTGGAATTGTCTTTTTTATGGCCATCAAGGTGGTGAGTCAGGTCATTGATTCTGGCTGTGAGTAAAGCAACCTGAACTTCGGACCTTCCGGTATCAGCGGCTTTGACTCCGAACTTGTTAATTATTTCCGATTTATGTTCTCTTGTAATCATTTATAAACTCCAAAATTTCAAGACTTCAAAATTACGAATAATACTTTTAATATTAAAACTTTTTTATTAATCCACGGCAATATAACTCATCTGATTTAATTTGGTTGATTAACTCACCGACTGTTGGAAACTTTTTTTCATCCCTTATAAAATTCAAAAACGACACTGAAATATTTGAATTATATAAATCCATATTTAAATCAAAATAATAAATTTCGAGAAAAATACGGTTATTATTCGAGAATGTAGGCCTTGTACCGAGATTTGCCATACCATAAAAAGTTTTACCATTTATTTCAGAAGATACGAAATATACTCCCACACCGGGCAATTGTTTGTTAATATTTTCAATTCTAATATTTGCAGTAGGGTAGCCAAGAGTTCGGCCTCTCCCTTCACCTTTATCAACAACCCCGTTAATTAAATAGTTATACCCAAGCATTTTATTTGCAGAATCGAGGTCTTTGTTCAACAATGCTGTTCTGATTTTTGTGCTTGAGATTGTCGTATCATTTTCGATAAAAGCATCAATTTTCTCTACCTCAAATTTGAGAGATGTACTTAATTGGGTTAATAAATCTTTATTTCCTTCCCTGTTCCTTCCGAACATGTGGTCGTGGCCTATCAGAATTTTTCTCATAAAAAACTTTTCAACCAGATATTCTTTAATGAATATTTCGGGAGGAGTCTGTGAAAATTCATAAGTAAATGGAATAATAAATAAATTTTGAATCCCAAATTTTTCAAATATGATTATTCTTTCTTCTATTGTAGTTAATAGTTTTATGGGATTTCTGTCAGCTCTTTTCAAAACGAGTTGGGGATGCGGGTCAATAGTTAAAACGATTGGAATGAGATTCTCCTCTTTGCCGATTTCAAGTAAACGCTTAAGGATAATCTGATGGCCCTTATGTACTCCGTCGAATGTTCCGACAGTTATTACTGTCCTTTTATCAAAATTAATTTCACTTAAATTCTTGTAAACTTTTATCATTATTTACTAAACTATTCTCATTAAATAAATTATTTATTTCATTGATTGTCAATGCGTCTTCAACTTTAAAATCACCAATTGCAGTTCGTCTCAGTTCATACATATATGCCCCACAACCAAGCATTTCACCAATATCTCTCGCCAAAGCCCTTATATAAGTTCCTGCCGAACACACAATTTTGAAAGATATAAACGGAATTCGAATGCTTTTTATTTGAATTTCAATGATTTCAATTTGCTTAGGCACCAGAGTGATTTGTTTATCTTTACGGGCAAACTTATAAGCAGGGACTCCTTTTATCTTTTTTGCAGAATATAATGGTGGTTCCTGAAAAGAAATTCCTTTAAAGGATAGAATTGTATTAATAATTGTATCTTCATTTATATGGTTAATTGGCTTTTCATCATATTCTTCAGTTTCACTGTCATAAGATTTTGTTGAGATTCCAATTTTGATTTGTGTGTCATAAGATTTAAAATCTTCCATGAATTCGGAAATTTGTTTAGTGGCTTTGCCGAGGCAGACCATCAATAATCCTGTTGCCAACGGGTCGAGTGTGCCTGTATGCCCGATTTTTCGGATTTTAGTTATCTTTCTTAATTTAGCAACGACATCAAAAGATGTCCAGTTCTTTTCCTTGTCAATCAATACCGAAGCACCTGTAGCTTCAGCTTCGGAATACCATTGTGCAATTCTGTCAATGGTTTTTCGGGTTAGAAGAAACATAAAAATTAACACAGATTGAAATAATGTATGGGAAGATTCCAAATCTGCCCTTGTTAAAAATTCAGCAAACTTTTCTCTTTATAATCATCAAGATTGACCTTGGTTTCTTTTGAGTCCTGCTGTACAGAGTCGAGCAATGACTGTATATGCTGCATCTGTTCAAATGTGTCGTCAATATAAAACCTCAATTCAGGAGTGAATCTCAGCCTGACTTTTGTACCGATGAATTTTCTTAGCGGCCCCTTTTTATCATCAATGATTGGGAGAAATTGTGAAGGAGTAAGTTTTCCTCCGAATACGTTTATATAAACTTTCGCTATTTGCAAATCGGAAGTTAATTTTACTGATGTAACAGACACAAAGCCTGCAGAGTGTTCCGATGCAAGCTTTGTTAATGGTTCCGAAATAGCTCTTTTAATAACACTACCAACTTTTTCTGCTCGTACCGACATAATAATTAATTCTCAATTCTCGAATATATATTTCAAAAATTAATCAAAAAAATTTTAATTTAAAGTCCTTTTTATTTCCAGAAGTTTATAAGCCTGAATAGCATCGCCTTCTTCAAAGTCCTGAAAACCATCCAAAATAATTCCACATTCATAACCCGATTCTACTTCCTTAACATCATCTTTATTTCTTTTCAGGGAGTGTATTGTACCATTATAAACAGGCAGTCCGTCCCTCAAAAGCCTTACCCTGTCATTCCTGCTGATTTTTCCTTCCTGAACATAACATCCTGCAATATGGCCGAGCTTACTAATCTTGAAAACTTTTCTAATCTCGATTGTGGCACTGACTTCTTCTCTGAGTTCAGGTGTTAACATTCCTTCCAGGGCTAATTTTACTTCATCAATTGCATCATAAATAATGCTGTACAACCTAATATCTATACCTTCCTTTTCGGCAAGTTTTCTTGCCTTTGCTGTCGGAGATACTTGAAATCCTATGACGACGGCATTCGATGCAACTGCAAGCATAACATCCGATTCGGTAATAGAGCCAACCCCTTTATGTAATATGCTGATTCTTACTTCATCCTGCGATAATCTCAGCAACGAGTCGCTCAGTGCTTCAACCGAGCCACCTACATCACCTTTGATTATCATATGTAAGTCCTTAACACCGCCGAGTTTAATCTCCTTGGAAATATCGTCTAAAGTAACATGACGTACCTGCCTTAGAGACTGCTCTCGTTTCAATTGGTGCCTGTCATTTGCTATTGCCCTTGCTTCGATGTCCGAATCAACTACAGCCAGAATATCGCCTGCTTCCGGGAGGCCGTCGAACCCAATGACTCTGACTGGCATCGAAGGAGTGGCTTCATCTACTCTGCGGCTGCGTTCGTCAAACATAGCCCTCACTCTTCCCGAACTAACACCTGCAACAAAAGCATCTCCGATTTTTAATGTTCCTTTTTGTACTACTACCGAAGCAACAGTACCGAAACCCTTATCCATATTAGCTTCTATTATGGCACATCTTGCTTTTCTTTTGTAGTTTGATTTTAATTCGAGGAGTTCAGCTTCCAATAAAATCTTTTCGAGAAGATGGTCAACATTTTTACCTGTTTTAGCTGAAATTTCTACGCTTTGATGCTTGCCGCCCCATTCTTCGACCAATATATTATAGTCCGTTAGCTGTTGTTTTATTCTTTCTGCTTTGGCTTCAGGTTTATCTATTTTATTAATTGCAACAATAATTTTTACATTCGCTGCCTGAGCATGGCTGATAGCCTCGACTGTCTGGGGCATAACACTATCATCTGCGGCAATTACGAGAACGACAATATCAGTGACTTGTGCTCCTCGTGCCCTCATAGCTGTAAATGCTTCATGGCCAGGCGTATCAAGAAATGTAATGTATTTCCCATCATGCATAGCAACCCGGTAGGCTCCTATATGTTGTGTGATGCCTCCGGCTTCCCCGGCAACTACATTTGAATTCCTTATAAAGTCAAGTAAGGATGTCTTCCCGTGGTCAACATGTCCCATTACGGTTACAATTGGTGAACGGGATAATAGATTTTCTTCCTCATCTTCCTCTTCGAAATCCTGTAATATTTGCATTGCTTTCTCATCGAGGAACTCGACGGTGTAATCATAATCATCGGCAATAATTATGATAGTGTCTTTATCAAGCCTTTGATTAATACTCACCATTAAACCTAATTCCATGCACTTCACAATAATTTCACTGGGATTTACACCCATCAGGTTTGCCAGGTCACTCGTTGTAACAAACTCACTGAGTTGTATTTTTTTTCCTTCCAGTTCTTTCTCTTCGCTTCGTCTTAGTTCCTCGGCTTCGCGCTCGGCTCTTCTTTTCGACCTCATTCTCGAGCGCAGGCTTACCGATGAGGATTCTTCCATACCTGCCAGGGTTTGCTTGATGGCTCTATCAATATCATCATCTGTAATCAGGTCCCTGACTGAAATTCTTCGTTTCTTTTTCTTATCTGTTATTCTAACTTTATCTATAACACGTTCTTTAATCTTACCTTTTAGCTTTTTTCTTGACTTAAGAAATTTCCCTTTGCCTATAATGCCAACCTCGTCATCGTCTTCATCGAACCTTTTTCCTTTTCTTTCTTTTCTGTCTTTGATTTCTTCGAGTTGTTCCTTGTTGAGTACAATTTTACCAACAATTGTTAATCCCCGAAGCTTTGGAGCAACACCAGGCTCGATTTGCACCTGAGCTATTTTTTTCTTTCTTCTTTTTTTCTTTCCTCGTGGTTTTTCGGTTATTACCAGATCTTCAACCGGTTTGACTTCTTCTTTAAATTCGATTACTTCCTGAACTTTTTTGCTGATTTCAACGGAAATAACTTTTTCTTTCTCAGGCTTTAATGTTTCAATCTTAACTTTGACTTTTTCCTTTGGAATTTCAGCTTCTTTTTTTTCTTTTATTGCCGGCTTTTTTGGTTTTTCTTCTATTGGTGGCTGAGGTTTTATTTCTTCTTTTGCTTTAGCCGGTTTTTTCCTAGACGGCTTTTTCTTATCTTTCAGACTGATAGCATCAAGGTCAATCTTGTCAATAATATGTAGTTTCTTTGTTTCGGGGACACTGATTTTTTCTGATACAACAACCTTTTCTTTTTCAACCTTTGTTTTCGCTTTTTCAGTTTCAACTTTTACTTCAACGGTTTTTGGTTTTTCGGGTTCTCTTTCTTTGACTGTAGGTTTAGGAATTTCTTTTGTTTTTAGTGCTGCATCTTCTGACTTAGAAGTAAGTTCTGATGTGGATTTTCGGATTTGCTTATGTTTTTCAATTTTTTCGCGTTGTTTCTCAGCGGCAATCATCTCCCTTTTGAACTTATCATGAACAAGTTCAATCATCTGCTCTGTCAAAGTAGCTGTGGGTTTATTCTCAATAGCAAAGCCCTTTGATTGTAAGAATTCAACGATTGCATCTTTACCAATATTTATTTCGGTAGCAATCCTGAATAATTTTATGCCTTTACCAGCCGCCATAAATTCCTTTGTGTCTTTTATCCTGCTTCAATAATGAAATTTATTAATATTTTCTATTCAAAATCAAGATTCTTCGGTTGCATCAGGGTTCTCTTTATCTTCCGCTGCTACTACCTTAACTTTTACTTTTTTTTGCCTGGATGATTTTGCTTTCAAATTTTTAATTTTTTCTATCATTTCATCAGTTTCAGGCTCATCGAATTCACCAAGAAGTATGGAGCGAATCTCAAGTAAAACTTTTTTGGTCATGCCTTTAATTTTTAATAATTCTTCGGGTTCTGTTTCAAGTAATCCCCTTGCGGTTTCAATTCCGTTTTCCATAAGATTTTTATATAGTTCCGTCCCTATTTCTTCTTCAAATTCGGACAGGTCGATATCCTCACCGGTTTCATTAATTAATGTTATTGAATAACCCGTAAGCTTAGATGCTAACCTGACATTCTGGCCATTCTTGCCAATTGCAAGAGAAACCTGGTCATCAGGTACAACAACTGTGGCACTTCTGATTTCAGGTTGTACATTAACATCTTTTACTTTGGCTGGTAAAAGAGCTTTGGCTATGAACTCTGCATCATTTTCCGAATACTCAATCAAGTCGATGTTTTCGTTATTCAATTCGCGGACAATTGAATGAATCCTTATACCTTTCATACCCACACATGCTCCAACGGGGTCAACTCTGTCGTCAAATGAAACAACTGCAACCTTTGACCTTTCACCTGGATCCCGGGCTATTGATTTTATCTGAATTATTCCATCGTAAATTTCGGGTATTTCAATTTCAAACAGCCTTGCCAGAAAATCATCCGATGCCCTCGATAAAATGATTTCAGGTAATCCTGATATTCCGCTTCTACGAACTTCTTTTACTATTGCTTTTATTGTTTGATTCTTTTTAAACCTGTAAGGTTCGTTGGGAATTTGTTCTTCTCTTGGCAAAATAGTCTCGACTTTGTTATGCAAAACGAGAATACTGTTTCGCCTGATCTGATATAATTCACCGATAATAATTTCTCCGACTTTGGTATTATATTCATTGTAGATGTTGTCTTTTTCAACCTCGCGTATCTTTTGATTGAGATTTTGTGAAGCTAATGAGATTAATCTTCTGCCGAAACTTGTGTTAATATTGTCAAGGGTGATTTCCTCGATGAATTCATCGCCTATCTCGTATTTTTCTTCGCCGCGCTCATTTGCTTCTTCCAGGGCAATTTCAAGTGAAGAGTTTTCGACATTTTCGACAATGGTTCTCATCAGGTAAATTTCAATATCACCCTTATCCATGTTAACGATAATCTCGAAATTGGATTCATTGCTGTATTTCTTTTTGACAAGCAAAGACAAAGTCTCTTCGACAATGCCCTGGAGCAAATCCCTGTCAATGTTTTTTTCTTTAGCCATTTCGGCAAAAGCATCAATAATAAGCTTTTTATCTGCTTTGAATTTCGCTTTCCTTTGAGCCATCGCTGTACTTAAATAATTAAGACAAATTTTTTTTCAAATTAAAAAAGAAACAAAAAATGGGCATACAGCCCATTGATTGAATACAAATTTACAAAGTTTTTCTTTATAACAAAAAGAAAAATATGAGTTTATCGTATTTTTAAATATTTTTGCCAGACTATAATTGTTTATTAATATCATTTTTCATAGGATTTTTATATGTTATACAATGCAGTAGATTATTTTAATATAGAGGAACTTCTATCCGAAGAAGAGAAGTTGATAATGTATTCAGTCAGGGAATTTGTCGAAAATGAAGTTATACCAATTATCGGAGAGCATTATCTAAATGCAACTTTTCCGATGGAACTAATTCCCAAAATGTCTGAACTGGGATTACTTGGAATTACTCTTCCGACAGAACTTGGTGGTGCAGGCGCTAATTATACAAGTTATGGATTGGCTATGATGGAACTTGAAAGAGGAGATTCTGCGATACGTTCTTTTGCATCGGTTCAGAACTCTCTCGTCATTTATCCGATTTATACATATGGTACGGAAGTACAGAAGAAAAAGTGGCTGCCAAAACTTGCAAGCGGAGAGGTTATCGGTTGTTTCGGATTGACCGAACCGGATTATGGTTCAAATCCTTCGGGAATGCTGACGAATGCAAAAAAAATAGACGGGGGCTATCTCCTAAATGGTGCCAAAATGTGGATTACTAATGGTACTTTAGCCGATGTTGCAGTTGTGTGGGCAAAGCTTGATGGAGTGATTCACGGCTTTTTAGTAGAAAAAGGAACAAAGGGATTTTCTGCTCCTGAAATGAAAGGTAAGCTATCGCTCAGGGCATCTGTAACATCGGAACTGATTTTTGAAGATTGCGAAATCCCGGATGAAAATCTTATAAACATCAAAGGATTAAAAGGACCTTTAAGCTGTCTGACTCAAGCGAGGTTCGGAATATCCTGGGGTGCCGTAGGTGCGGCTATGGCTGTTTACGATTCATCAGTGCAATATGCCAAATCGAGGATTCAATTCGGTAAGCCGATAGCATCCTTTCAGCTCGTACAAGAAAAACTTGTATGGATGCTTAATGAAATAACAAAAGCACAATTGATTGCTTACAGGCTTGGCAGGTTGAAAGATGAAGGCAAGGACAGGTTCCAACAGACATCATTAGCCAAAAGAAATAATGTTGATATGGCTTTGACTGCCTGCAGAGTAGCCCGTGAAATACATGGTGCAAATGGTATTCTCTATGAATATCATATAATGAGACATGCCGCTAACCTGGAATCAGTCAAAACTTATGAAGGCACGGATGATATTCATACATTGATTTTAGGTGAAGATATAACGGGTATTCCTGCTTTTGAATGATTAATGTATTCATGTGGGAATGAATTATAGAATTTTCAATTTATATTTTTAAACTAAACGCTCACATTTATAATCCCTACGGGATAAGTGTGGCAGCTATGTTTCATCTGCTACCGATATTTAATCGCTACGCGATAAATTCCCTTTGAAACCATTTATTTAATTATATAACCGCAATTCAAAACTCAAAACTCAAAGTTTTAATGCTTACGTCACATATACGACTCTCTTTGTTAATGCCCTGTCTCCTGTTTTCAGCGTTGGGACACCCTAAAAATTATTTTTAATAATATTATATAATTCAGATTGTCCATTATCCATTTTTAGAAGAATTGACA
>Ga0156686_1056_pt1 | contig 56982 bp, 47 predicted proteins | sample RifOxyC2_FD_112016 | JGI IMG/M metagenome (GOLD analysis project Ga0156686, IMG submission 112016) | Ignavibacteria bacterium RIFOXYC2_FULL_35_21
CGAGGATAATATAGGTGTTTACTCTTTTTCTTACTGCTGTCCATAGTTTTTCCTCCTTTTTGTTGATTCAAAAGTCAACGCTATTTAGGACAGCACAAAAATTTAATTGTTAATTATTAATTGTGAATTGAAAATTCAGGAAATTATTCACTATTCGTTATTCACTATTCATTAAAAACTACCCTGTAGTTTTCCTGTATCTCCAGGTCGAGAGGCTAATCATTAGAAGAGCTAAACCAAAGAGCATCCAGAACTGCTTTTGCACCTCAAAGAATCCCGAGCCTTTGAGGAGAACTCTTCTCATTATTTCAATGAAATGGGCAACAGGATTAAATAATGTGATGATTTGCGCCCAGCCGGGCATGCTGTCAATGGGTGTGAATAATCCGCTCATCAGCATAAACAAGACCATAAAGAACCATGAGAGAAATAATGCCTGTTGCTGGGTTTCAGCTATTGTCGAGATAAATAATCCGATAGCTTGAATGACAAGAAGGTAGGTCGAAGCAAGAAAGAATATGAGAAAAATGTTTCCTAAAATCGGAACGTCAAAGATAAGTTTTGCTATGACCAATCCCAATGCGAGTTCAAAGTTTGCGAGAAACCAGAACGGGAGCAGTTTTCCGATTATAAAATGTCTTTTCTTGATTGGTGTAACGTTTAATTGTTCTATTGTACCTATTTCTTTTTCCCTGACTATATTCATACTCGAAAGAAACATCCCGACGACAGTAACAAGCAGAACGAGAATCCCGGGCACCATATAATGTTTGTAGTCAAGCTCCGGATTGTACCAGTATCTTACGATTGTATTAATCATGCTGAAATTAGAACGCATGAGGTTGTATTTGAAATCTGCTATAATATCCTGATTGAAGCCGAACACAATTGATGATGCGTAAGACTGAATAACCGCAGCAGCGGCTCCGTCTTCGGCATTAATGATAAATTGTACTTTCCCTTTTCCGGTGTTGAGCAAATTCTTTTCAAAATGCTGGGGTATTATCAAGGCCATTCTTGCCTTGTTGACAGCCAAATCATTTTTTACACTCTCATCGGAATAACTGCTTCCTACATATTTAAAATAATTAGTAGAGACGAATTTGTTAATCAGAGACCTTGAAAAACTGCCGTTGTCCATGTTCATTACAACCATGTCAACCTTTTTGATTTCGAATGTAGCGGCATGAACGAGTACCAGCAATTGAAATAAAGGCAGAAGGAAAATAATCGGGAGCATTTGCTTATTCCGAAAAATCTGGATGAACTCCTTTTTTATTATAAATAGAATTGTTCTCATTCTAATTTTTTTAAAATTAACCAAACAATTTAACCAATTGGTTAATTCAAAAATATGAATTTAATCTAATTTACCAAAACATTTATAATAATTTCAATAAAGTTAAAAGGCTATCACTATTGCCCCTTATTAAATGGGATTAGTGGATTGTTATTTAATTACATATTTCCGGTATATATTATTTAGATAAAAAATTAAAATTTTCGCATAGAGTTTACATATCTGTAACATACGAAACTCCTATACCACTCTTATCTCTTAGGGATTACATAAAATCAATTACGAATTATGGCCCTTCGACTTCGCTCATGGTAACATTATTACGAGTGGTGAATATATATTTATTCTTTCGAGATTGTTCAAGAGTTTGATTAAATAATCCCCAAAATTTTTTAATTTCGACACTTAATAATATAAAATAGAAAAAATCAAATTGGAAAAAGTTGATATTACCATTATCGGTGCCGGTGTTGTCGGGCTTGCAATAGCGGCAAATGTATCTGACAAAAGCCGAAATGTTTTCGTTGTCGAACGTAATGAGTCATTCGGACAGGAGACTTCCAGCCGCAACAGCGAGGTTATACATGCAAGCATTTACTATCCGCGAAATTCACTAAAGGGAAAGCTCTGTCTCGAAGGCAATGAACTTATGTATGAGCTTTGTAAAAAGTACAACATTCCTCACCGAAACACAGGAAAGCTGATTGTCGCTGTTAGTGAAGAGGAAGAAGTACAGCTCCCTGAACTGCTGAACACTGCAATGAACAATGGTGCAAAAGCCGTTAAAATCATTTCAAAAGATGAAGTAAAAAAGCTGGAGCCAAGCGTCGAGGCAAGGGCTGCCATACTTTGTCCTACATCCGGGATTGTTGACTCGCACAGTCTTATGAGGCATTACGAAGCTATGGCAATCGAGAATGGTGCTAATGTCATCTATGGTATTGATGTTGTTTCTATTGATAAATCCGGCGACGGCTACATTATCGGTTACAAGGACAGAAGAGGAGATACGGGGAAATTCCAAACACGAATACTGATGAATTGTGCAGGATTGGAATCGGGAAACATTTCCGAACTCGCGGGAATTAATCAGGACGAAGCAGGCTACAGGATTCAGCTTTGCAAGGGTATCTACTTCCGTGTTAAGCATGGCATAGAAAAATTTCCGAAGATGTTGATTTACCCTGTTCCTCCTATTCACGGTCACGTAGGTATTCATACCACACCCGACCTTGGCGGCGGAATGAGGCTGGGACCTCATTTCTACTGGACTGAGGAAACTGATTATAATGTTGACGATAGTTACAGAGAGAATTTCTTCAATTCAGCAAGACAGTTTCTTCCTTTTCTTAAAATCGAAGACATTCAACCGGATATTGCGGGATTTTATCCTACTCGTCAAAAGCCCGGTGAAGGATTAATTGATTTCATCATCAAGAATGAGTCCGATAAGGGATTAGACAACTTCATCAATCTTGTCGGCATCGAATCCCCGGGATTGACTGCATCACCTGCGATTGGGAGATATGTGAAAGAGATGGTAAATGAAATTAATAATTGAAAATTGATAATTGATAATTATAATTCTGAGTGATTAATTTTAAGTTTTGAATTATTGGTTAATTCTGTTCCGAGCAAATAAAATAGCAGATTTAGCACCATCTGCCTCGAGGTCGGGTAATTCAGTTAATATTTCCTTCAAAGTCAAACCGGCTGACAATAAATCGAGTATATCATTTACCCTGATTCTCATACCCCGAATGCAGGGCTGACCGCCGCATTGTTCGGGATTAATTGTTATTCTGTCGTTTATTATCTTCATAATCTTTTTCTTTAATTATTTCCAGACGTAAATTTTTAAAATAATTTCAATTCATTAAATAATTAATTCACTTAGTAAAAAAGAAAAAAAGATTTTGTAAATTAATCCCTGAATTAAATTGCGGTAACTGAGAAAAAATGAATTACAAATAAATCAGCAGGCAGGTGACAATATGAAAACAAAATTATTTGTATTTGTAAGCTTATTCGTTATTACAGCTTTCACAAACCTGAATTGCATAGACTACTACGTTTCACCTTCGGGTGATGACAATAATACCGGTACTGAATTATTACCATTCAAAACAATTCAGAAAGCAGCAGATGTGGCTGTCGGAGGGGATAATATTTATATCAAAGAAGGTGTATATAATGAACATGTTATTTTAAAAAATACTAAACCTGACTTGTTAATTATCAGAAGTAATCCTGGTGATACTGCTATAATTGATGGTACAGGATTCGATGTTTATTGGAGCGGAATAGTCGATATTGTTGGACAACAAAATATTCATATTGAAGGATTAAGAGTAATTAATTCAAATGGAACCGGCTTTTGGTGTGATTCGTCAAGAAATATAACAATAATTGCAAATAGCACCTATAACACTGCCTCCTCAGGCATTGCAGCATGGAATAGTAATAGTATTATTATTTACCGTAACAAAATTGATAATGCATGTTCAAATATGTCACAGGAATGTCTTACTGTTGCGGGATGTGACTCTTTTGAAACCCGGGATAATTCTGTTTCAAAATGTTATAAGGAAGGGATGTGTTTTAAAGATGGTTCAAGAAATGGTGAAGTTGAGAGAAATATTGTATATGATGTGATTAATAAATTAGGAATTTATGTAGATGCCTGGGATAAGCACACATTTAATATTAATGTCTATAACAATGTTGTACATAATTGCAATTCAGGTGTTGTTCTTGCTTCTGAAATGGGCGGATTATTAGAAAATATTTGGGTTTACAATAATATTCTTTATGATAATAAATTCTTAGGAATTGATGTATCTTATAACGGTGATGACACCACAGTAAAAGTTCATCCCATAAAAGATGTTTATATTATTAACAATACTGTTGTTAATAATGGACAGGAATGGGGTGGTGGCATTGCAAACAGCAATAGAGATGCGACAAATATAATTGTAAGAAATAATATTTGTAGTAATAATCTTTCATTTCAAATCGCACACGAAGGCATTAATCCTTCGAATATGGAAATTGACCATAATTTAATCTGGGGTTTCAGAGATTATCCCGATGAAGAAAGAGGAACTGATTATGTAGAAGCTGACCCTATGTTTACTGACACAACAGCTAAAAATTTTCACATTATTCTTGGTTCTCCGGCAATTGATGCAGGTTCACCCACTGATGCGCCAATATTTGATTTTGAATATAACTTAAGGCCTTATGGCAATGGATTTGATATTGGAGCATATGAATATTATCCTATTGGAGCAGTTGAAATTGAAAATGATGAAACTAATATTGAAATCTCTCCCAACCCTTTCAGCGATTTCTGTGTCATCAAAACAGAAGCTTTTGCAGATATTGAAATATTCGATTCGTTCGGAAGGAGCATCATAAAAGCTAAGGGACAGATTGTCTGGGAGCCTGATTTTAATTTATCTGAAGGTGTTTATTTTGTTTCTGGAAGATTCAACAATAAAACTCTGACAAAACCGCTCATTTTTCTCAAATGAATTTAATTTTCGGTTGAGATATGAAAGTTCTGAGAGTAAAAAATATAAATGACTGCTTCGAGAGTACGAATGTCAGGGATGCTATTGTTGATTCACCTATCAACAAGAAATTTATTGACTACCTTGGTAAAATGGGAAAGCTGATTTACGAAAACTCTCTCGAAAAGCCGTATTTCAAGGTGATTGTCAGGGCAAAATACACAATCAAGGGTTCGCAGGGTAATAAGACAATACGTATGATGTTCCCCGAAAATGCTGGTGATGAATATGTAGATGAGATTGTTGATTACATAAATAGATTTAAAAAAATTGATAATTGATAATTTAAAATGCAAAATTTAAAATGTAAAATGCAAAATGCAAAATTTAAAATTTAAAATGTAAAATTTAAAATGTAAAATGCAAAATGCAAAATGTAAAATTTAAAATGTAAAATTTAAAATGTAAAATACAAAATGTAAAATGTAGGGGCAGAAAATTTTCTGCCCATTATGATAATCAAAAATAATGCAAAATTTAGGGTCAGGCCTGCGTGTCTGTCCATAATAAAACACGAATTGAAAATTGATAATGTAAAATTTAAAATGTAGTGTCAGGCCCTTGTGTCTGCCCAATGATGAAAGGAACAAATATGAAAAACCGTGGTAAAAAAGAAATTCGACCAAGAAGAATCTTACAATTTAAAATTTCATTAATTGATATCGAACCAAAAATTTGGCGCCGTTTTTTAGTGCCTGACGATATTGATTTTGAAAGATTCCATAATATTATTCAGATAATTATGGGCTGGGAAAACTATCATCTATTTAGTTTTGAAAATAAATTCTGCCTCATTGATACCGATAAGGATGGATTTGCTGTTGATTTTATGTGGCCAGCTCTCAAACAAAGAAAGCAAACATTCATAGCTGAAACGGTCTTCCTAAATAACATATTTACCACACCAAGACAGAAAATGATATATACTTATGATTTTGGAGATACTTGGGAACATGAGATTGTCCTCGAAAAAATTCTGGACAGGGATAAAGAACAATCTTTGCCAAATTGTCTGAATGGTGAAGGCAATTGCCCTCCTGAAGATTGTGGTGGTGTTCCCGGTTATTATGATTTCATTGAAATAATGCGTAATAATAAACACCCCGAACATAAAAGGATGGTTGAATGGTACGGAGAAGTATATAACCCTGATTATTTTTCACTGGATGAAGTTAATGCGGTTTTTGTCAGTCGAAATTAAACCTGACGTGGATTTAAATATATTTAACTTCTGTTCAAAAGTATATTGTTATTTACAAAAATCTCATTAATTTTAAGTATTGTAATATTTTAGAAAATAATTCTCTGGTTAAAATATGAAAAAGTATTTTTTTATTATTTTATTATTTATTTATTCTTCAATTGTTTTACCTGCTCTAAATCCACAGCAGGACACAGTTGTCAAAGATGAAGACAAGGTGTATTCATCTTTGGATACTGCATTGATGAATCCAACATTAGTTTATAATCTCAGCCTCGATAACAGCGAATTAAGAGCCTTGCCGAAAACTATAAGCACTTTTGTTAATCTGAGAGAACTTGGGCTGATGATTAATAATTTAACAAAGCTACCTGAGTCTCTCGGTAAACTGACAAACCTCCGGAAGCTGGATTTGTTCCAAAATAGGATAAGGAGCCTTCCTAAAAGTATTATCAATTTACAGGAACTTGAGTTGCTGGATTATTCTGACAACGGCATAAGCAAAATACCAGAAAGCATCTTTACTTTAAAGAAGCTGAAAAGGCTGATTCTCAGTTCAAACAACATTGGCAGTGTTCCGAAGAACATTGAGAAACTAACTAACCTCGAGTATCTCGATTTGATGGGAAATAATTTATCAAAATTACCTGATAATATTGCAAAGCTGACCAACCTGAAGCACCTGAACCTGAGACAAAATAAATTCTCTGACAAGGAAAAAGAAAAGGTTAATTCATTGCTTCCGAATACAAAGGTGAAATGGTGAAATATATGTAGGGGTAATTCATGAATTACCCCAACGGCTCGTATCAATAAATATCAGCAATTTAAAATTAAGAATTCAAAATTATAAATTAGAAAAAGAGGGCGAACTTCAATACTTCTGCCCAATGTATAAATGCCCTAAAACCGAGTATTGTGCCGAATCCTATGAGAGTGAAACCTGCAAATTGGTGAATACGTGCCATAAACTGTGGAGACATCTTCTCGCGGTAATGCGTAAGTATTCTCAAGACTATATACAGCCAGAGGAAATTTCCCAAGCCAAAACCTAATGAAAAAATCACATTGTTTATAGCTGTGTCTTCAATAATACCAAAACTGTGAACGTTCATCGTAACATAAGCCATAGAAGGAAGGAAAGTGGGATTAGCTATATTTGACACAGCAACGACAAATCCAAGAAGAAAAGGTCCTTTGTGAGCAAGATTATCGAGGAATTTGTTTTTTGGCTTTATTATATCATTTTCAGTGTTTTTGATTTCATCCCTGATTCGGAATTGGTATATTCCAATAATGATAACCGATACAATAACCACAATCTGGAAAATGAGCAGTACAATAGGATATCCATTGAAAAAGTTAGTAACCAGTGAAACGATTGCCGAAGCGGCAAACATTGAGATGAGGCAGAAAAATACGTCCATTAAGCCTGTACCTAATGAGGCAGATAAAGCATGACGAAGTCCTTTGTTCAATCCCAGCTTTATTGCCGTTACAGCAACCGGACCCGGCGGGATGCCCATTACAATTCCGATTATCACTCCGGCTAAAATGGATACAAGCATATTTTAGTCTTTTCAATCCCCTATTTTCAACATCAAGGAAAACAAAGATAATAAAAAGTGTGTAATTTATTACACACAATAATATTTTTTTTTCATTATATATTTACATCTTTATACATTATTGACCCATTTTAATATTACTTACTCATAATAAATGTCATATTAGTATTTTCATAAGTATTTAATTTTCAATATGCAATTTTTAATTTTCATTGAATTTTTAATGAATAAATTTTCAAAACATTCATTTAATTAAATTATTTGCTCACAAGCGTAATAAATTGATAAATTGTTTTTAAGTTTAAATCTATTTTAAATTGAAAATTGCAAAATTGATTGAAAATTGTAAAATAGAAAATTATAAATTGTTCTATTAGAAATAATAATTAATGTTCAAGACAACAACAGGGATAGTTATTGCCGGTACAGGCGGGGATTCAGGAAAGACATTTGTCAGTTGCGGGCTCATTGCCGAATTAAAAAGAATTGGCTTGAAGCAAAGCATCTTCAAGAAAGGTCCCGATTATATTGACCCGGCATGGCTGAAACTATCATCAGGTACTGTCGTAAGAAATCTCGATACATACCTAATGGGTAATGATAATGTTATCAAATCTTTTCTGAGTCATTCTAAGAATTCTGATATTTCAGTAATTGAAGGTAACCGGGGATTGTATGACGGATTTGATTCTTCCGGCACTCACAGCACTGCCGAACTGTCAAAGCTCTTGAAAGTTCCGGTCGTTCTTGTTCTTAATGCTACTAAAATGACAAGGACTGCCTCAGCCATTGTTTTGGGATGCAAGACACTTGACAAAGATGTCGTAATCTCGGGTGTTATCTTAAATCAGGTGGGGGGCAAAAGACATGAAAAAATCCTCAGGGAAACAATAGTAAATGATACAGGTATTTCGGTTTTAGGAGCAATTCCAAGAATGAAAAATGCTGAAATTCTGCCATCACGTCATTTGGGATTAATCACACCCGGAGAGTATTCCTCAGCTTCGAAATCAATTGAAATAGTTAGGAAAGTTGTTAGCGAACATGTTGATATTGACAAGCTCATTGAAATTGCTAAGACTGCCCAAACAATTAATTTTGAATTTCGTTCTGAAGAAATAATAAGAGATGGAAAAGGACTAAAACTTGGGTATTTGAGTGATAAAGTATTTTCATTTTACTATCCGGAAAACTTTGAAGTAATGGAAGAAAGAGGAGTAGAATTAATAGGAATTTCCTCCATTCAGGACACTCGCCTGCCTGATATTGAAGGGCTGTACATTGGCGGGGGTTTCCCTGAATCAAACATCGAAGAACTGATTAACAACCGCAGTCTGATGAATGATATCAAATATAAAGCAGAGAAGGGACTTCCGATATATGCCGAATGTGGCGGTTTGATTTATCTTTCCGAATCAATTGAATACAATGGCAGCACATTCCCTATGGCAGGTGTATTTCCAATTAAAATCAAATTGGAAAAAGAACCCCAGGGACATGGCTACATGATTGTAAAAGTTGATAAGCCAAACCCTTTTTTTGAAGTTGGAACAGAAATAAAAGGGCATGAGTTTCATTACTCACATGTCATAACCCAGCACTCAACACTCAACACCCAACACCCAAAACTCAACACTCAACACCCAACACTCAACACCCAACACTCAAAAATTCAAACCTGTCTTTCTGTTCAGCGTGGTAAAGGAACAATTGACGGAAGAGACGGACTTTTTTATAAAAATGTATTTGCGAGTTATTTGCATATTCATGCACTCGGATGTCCGCAATGGGTGGAAGGTGTAATAAGGATGATGAGAGGGATAAACTATTAATATACCTTGCTGCTTGTTTGGAATTTTGGAGTCCTGATTAATTTTTTCATACATCGAGAGCCTTGAACAAATCTTCCGAACTACCGGATGAATAATTTCCAGAATCATATTCGGTTTTTGATTCATGAACTTCCCCGATAAATTTTTCTCTCTTCTTTTCGTCAAGCCTTTTTTGAATAATGTCAAAAAAAATCTCTTGGGATTCCAAAGGCATTCCATCTACTTTTTCTAATAAATCGTTGAACCGGTGCATAAATTCTCCAAATGATACGAAATGTTAAACGAATCAGTTTTTGGATTATTATAGTAACATTTCTTATATATACCTTTCTTTCTTGTCAGCAAGGAAATGGTTTGAAGTATAACAAATTATTATAAATATTTCTGATTATTCCTTAAGTTCGTAATCATAACTGAAGTTCAAACATATTGCTGGAGCTGATTATGCTGACTAGCTTAAGAAAAATTGCTCTGTGTATTTTTTCTTTTTTTACTGTTATTACTTATCCGGGGATAACTGCCGCAAAGCCATATGAGAATTACTCCGATTTTCTTAATGAAATTAAAAACATCACGATTGATTACACAAATGCTTATCCTGTTACAGAATATTTTCTGACACGCGACGTAGCAACCATCAGTCTCGATTCTGGCATTGTGTACCTGTGCAAACCAATAAATAACAGGAGATGTTTAGCTGTTTTTATTGGAAAAGGTACTTTAATGTTTGAACCTCCAATCAAGGTTGAACAGGACCAGCTCGAAAGATTCCTGAAAACAAAAAGCCTGAATGCCGCATTTTCGGCGATGCTGCTATTTTGCGGGGATAGCACTGTTAACGAAATAATGAATAATAATTTGCGTGTGAAAGCAGTAAAATCGAAAGATGCTGAAATGATGATTGATAATTTTATTGAATATGAATCAAACCATGAAAAAACTGCTTTCAATTCCACTATATCAAAAACTTTGCTCGAGGATGAATCCAATGATATCTTCTATACATACTTCGATATGGATGATTACGAAGACCTGTTTTTCTGCATTGATTCGTATGAAGAAGAAGAAGTAACTCTGCTCAGGGGTGAATGGTACCCAGTATATGGCAATATGAATGAAGATATAAACCAGTTTCACTTTATGGGTGAAAATCCTGAAGAAATTTCATATGATTCAACAAGAGGAAAAAACAATGAAATTGATATTGTTAAGCATATAATTAATTGTACAATCAACGATAAACTTGAATTAAATTGCACTGATAGTCTTGTAATTGCTACCCGTAAAAATGGATTAATATGGCTTCCCCTCGAATTGTTTTTTGAACTAAATGTAATATCAGTAAAAGATGCAGATGGAAAAGATATGGAATTTTACAAAGGTGAAAAATCCCCGATTTTATGGGTAAAAATGCCTCATGTTTATAATGCTCCTGATATATTTTCAATTAAAGCTGAGTATTCAGGTAAAATGTTAGAAAGATATGGTGATTATATCGTTTTAAAATCATCATTAGGGTGGTACCCAAGTTACGGTTTTTATGAAAGAACACTATTCGATTTAACATTCAGAACTCCCGAAGAATATGCATTTGTGAGCATTGGTGATTTAGTTTCAGAAAGTACAGAGAATGATGTCTATATTTCTCATTGGATAACACCATATAAATGTATGATAGCATCATTCAACATAGGACTGTTTACCAGAAAGGAATTTAAAGTTGAGGGTTGCTCCCCTGTTGAAATATTATATCGAACGACAGATCAATGGAAAGCAGTTGCTGAAGATGCACAGTTAAGTTTAAGTTTTTATTCAAAATGGCTTGGTACTCTTCCTACGAAAAAGTTCTATGCGACCGAACTTCCTGCAGGTCATGGTCAATCATTCCCAGGTATGATACATCTTTCATCGGGTGCATTTTTCAGTCAATCAAAAACAGGATGGGAAGAAAGTTTTGTTTCACATGAAGTTGCACATCAGTGGTGGGGTAATAGTGTAGATACAAGATCATATCGTGATACCTGGCTCAGCGAAGGATTTGCAGAATATTCATCATTTATGTACACACAGATGGTATTGAAAGATAACGAAAAGTTTTTCAAATTCCTCAGCAGGTCTCGAACGGAAATCATGAACCTAAGAAAATCATTTCTTGGCAGTGGTTTTGAACAAGGTCCAATCGCACTCGGACATCGCATCAGTTCAAGCAAAACACCCGGTGATTATAGCCTGATAATTTATCAGAAAGGTGCTTGGGTTCTGCACATGCTCCGTAATATTTGCATTGATTTGAACACGCTGAAGGAAGATGTATTCCTGAATATAATGAAAGAATTTTATAATAAATACAAGGGAAGCTACGCATCTACCCGTGATTTCCAGAGAATTGTCGAAATAAATACAGGTTTGGATTACTCTTGGTTTTTTGACCAATGGGTTGACGATACAAAAATACCCACTTATAAAGTTGCAACTAAATATACACAAACACCGGAAGGTAAATACAAAATCCGGGTCAGGGTAAAACAGGAAAATGTTCCTCCGACATTCAAGATGTTTGTACCTATAGCAATATTCGGTAAGGAAGACCAGGTGGTAAGGGTAAGGACATTTATTACAAATGAGGTTTGCGAATTCGACCTTCCCTTAATTCCTTTTGAGCCTGATAAAATCCAGTTCAATGAATTTGAATCCGTACTATGTGATTACGATGATGAAAGCTGGGATTGATTTGGAGAGAATTTTCAATTTATAATTTTCAATTTTCAATAAATTTAAAATATTTAATTTAATAATTTAAAAAATTATATATTATTTGGTTAAGATAAATAATCCTGCTTAACATGAATAAATATTACAATGGCTGATAAAAACAAAAATATTGACACTCTGATTGCATTGTTGAGGGATGTTAATGACTATAACATTGCCCTCGAACAGCATTGGTACAGGATTCCCGTAAATAGTGCGCCGAGTATTGTGCATGAAAGAAGAATTAAATATATTGCTTTTTACCAGACTAAAAAATTCGGAGCTGATGCTTTCGTGGTAAGATGGTTTGCAAGAGTTAAGAAAATAAGAATAGTTCACCGCCAGGATTTGTTTGGTAAAGAAAAGAAGAATATAAAAAGCAGGAAAATTTATTATAAACTTGAATTTGAAAAATTGAGAGAGCTTCCGAAACCCATACCAAGTTTAAGGCACAGGCCCATAATATTTGTTCAGACAACATTCAAAAAGTTTCGCACCGCAAAAGAAATAAATGACCTGTTTATTGAAAGCCCGATTGAAGAGAGGATGTGGGATGCTTTCAGGAAAGAAGAAATTAATGCTGAACGCCAGTACGAGGTGATTTATGGCAAAGGGAATAATCAAAGATATTATCTCGATTTTGCAATGTTCTGCAAATCCCGCAACCTCGCTGTCGAGTGCGATGGCGATACTTATCATTCAAAATTAGAAGATGTTAAAAAAGACAAGCACAGGGATAATATTCTCGAGAGCCAGGGTTGGAATATTTTGAGATATACAACTGATGACATCAAATATAAGATTGATAATTCAATAATGCAGGTGAAGGAAGCAATCAATAATTACGGTGGGATTGAAAAACCTAAGGGCGAATTTCAATATGTAATTACAAAACCATCAAAACAGGATAAATTATTTTATATATAGAAGTTATTACCTTATAACACCGAATGTTTTTGTTAAGCTTTGTCCACCACCGGAAAATCTCACAAAATAAATACACGGTGAAAGACTTCGGCAATCAAAATTGATTGTTGGATTAACTGACAATAATGAACCCTCATACAGCACAGAAACACGGTTTCCAAGCATATCAAATATTTCCAATTTGCAGTTTCTACTATTAATTCCATTTATTGTTATGTTGATAAAATCCGAGGTTGGATTTGGGAAAATTGAAATATTGTCAGATATAATTACAATATCATTTACACTGTTTGGCTTATAATCATAAGCATAATTCATAACAAGAGCCAAAGCAAGTTTAGTATTATTTAAAAAATATTGTTGATTAAAATATTTGACCAAATCATGTTCCGAATGGTATAATGACATATCGTCCAGCATATCGGCAAGTCCGATTGCTGAGAATCCATTATGCCAAAAATAGTCGGCATCACCCGAAAACCCGATGTAACTACCTTTGATGGTTTTTATTTCAGGTATCAGTGAAATATTATGTAACAAGCAAATATTAATAGCTTCTTCAGCAAAATTTAAAGATTGAGCTACTTTTACATATTTAATTCTAACCAAACCGTCATTATCCATATCCCATCCAAGCATATCAAGATTAATGTATAATTTGATTTTTTCACTATTTTTTTTTGCCAAATTTGCATAATAACCACTGCCTACCGTTCCAAATTCTTCTTCATCCCAGAAAATAAATTTAAGATTGTATTGAGGTTTATAATTCCTTATTAACCTCGCAATTTCAATAATCGCAGCACAGCCACTTGCATTATCATTTGCACCGGGAGATAGATACTTTGTTTGCCCGTTGCCATCTTCAAAACATTCAGAATCAAAATGGGCTCCTATTATAACAATACTATCCTGGTATAGTGTTCCATCCATTTCCCACATTATATTTTTACAAGTAGCAGAACATGTCTGATAATTCGTTTTGTATCCTAATTCTCTGCCCTTAGCATACAAATATTTTTCAGCAAGTTGATTACCTGCCGTATTGTACTTTCTTTTGCTAATTAAAGTATCCCTACCATCAATTTTAACAATTTGTTCGCCCGACAAATCCTTGACAGTATAAATAAGAGAGTCAATTGAAACAGAATCAATGAGGGTATTATCTATGGTATAAGAGAACAATGTTGGAAATTCTATAATGAACAAACAAAAAGAGATAATTATTCGGTTTATCACTTTAGCCCCCTTTTTAAAATTTAAACAAATGTCTCTTTATTTAATACCTAAGACAATGTAATTTATTAAAAAGTTACAAGAACGATAGATGAAAAAAAGAAATATTATTTAAATAATGAATCTAGAATTTTATGAACTTCATAACTTCATTTCTATATTTCAGAAAATATATTCCGGATGAAAGATTTGTAAAACCAATACAAATTTGTTGGATTTTAATAAATACTCATATCCTGAGCTGAGATTACATTTCCATTCCATTTTGTTTTTATTTGGTTGAGCAAATCATTATCCGAATCACCCCAATAAAGCTGATGATAGAGCAACAGTAAAGAGGGATTTATTTGCGAAGCTATTTCACCCAATTCATAAGTCGAGGTATGATATTGGGGATGGTACTTCTGCCATTTTGCTTCCCTTGTCTTCAGTTTTTCAGCCGAATAAACCTCGTGAATTAATATATCGGCTCCTTTGCCCTTTTCAATTAATTTTTTGTTAGGCCTGCAATCGCCCGATATAACAATTCGCTTGTCTGGAGTAATAACCAGAAAGCCATAAGATTCTTCCCAGTTCCCATGTTCTACCTGAAAAGCTTCGACTGTAATATTACTATCTTTATAAAATACTCCTTCTTTAAATTCAGTTACATTAACTCTCCAGCCTCTGTCATTTGCCTGTTCAAGACCATGAAGACGAACATTAATATCTTCGTCGTAAGCTTCGAGTATATTATTAGTCATAGATTTCAAGCCTGTAGGCCCATAAGCTTCAAGCGGAACATCACGCCCCATTACCCATGGAGTAAAAATCAGGTCGGGATAGCCGACAGTATGGTCGGAATGAAGATGGGTAATGAACACATGATTTAAATTCTTTACATCAAATCCTTTAAATTTCCCCCCATATTTTGGATTTAATTTTGAAGCATTTCTAACTAAACCGGGACCACAATCGAATATATACGGTGTATTGTTAATCAACAAAAGAACCGAAATACCCGAATGCTCCGGGTCCGGATTAGGAGTGCCTGTTCCGAGAAAAATAATTTTTGTTATTTCAGAAGGGACATAATCTTTTGCATTAAACTGATAATATCCACCTAAGATGATAATTAATAAAATAATTAATCTACTTATAAATGGAATTTTCATATCACTACCATGAATATTACAAAATTATTTTTAAGAATTATTTTAACAAGAAACAGAATTATTTTTTAACCATTTCTTTTAATAAACCTATAATTCTTAATGATGTTTTTGCTATATCAATCATGATTGGAAGCATTTCATTTTCTTTCCAAGTTGTAGCTTTGGTATAAATTGACACAGCCTGAAGCATGACCAATTGGCTTTTTATAGAAATAAAAATATTTTCACAACTATTTTGATTTATCTGCAAACTATAATTAGCAGCAGTTAATCGATCAATTCTATTTAATGATCCAGCATCATGTCTTAAATCTACTACCCTACCATCAGGACGTCGAACAGAAACTGTTTCAGTGATGAAATTTGATCCTTGTAAAAATAAGACATATGGGAAATGTTTCTCATCAACCATAATATTTCTTATTTCATTTATATTTTTGTGAGAACGTTCAATGGCATTTCCAGCAACCATTATGTCTTGATCCTTATTTTTCCCAACTAAAATACCCTGACTAATATTTTCTATATCTTTTCCTTGATATTTCGCTTCAGAAACTAATACAATTCTCCAATTGTTCTTCTTGTCTTTAACCTCAATAATACCACCATCGGGTTTTATTGCTGATTTTTCGACGAAAATTGTGACACCTAAACGGTTATCAACCTTGTTGAGTTTTTTATTAATTTCTTTTTTTCCAATTTGGTCTCTATATCGAAATTCTAATTTAGGAAATTCATTTTGTAAAGCTTCAAAAGCATGTTTTGAAACATCTTTTACTGAAACATCGTGTTGCTGTGCAGAAATACCAAATATACCCTTAGGGCCTTGGCTTTTCACATGCTGCTTAGTTAATCTATCTGTTTGTGTTTTTTTCATCAGGAGACTATTACATTCAATTAATCAATTTTGCAAATGAATTAAATACCTCCCCCACAGTAATGTTCTTCAAAATAGTGTAAGGCTTAACGAAAAAATTCCCTTCAATTTGAGAAAGATGTAACTTTAAATAATCATTAAGCTTAGGGTCAATATCTACAAGAATAGAATTTCTTGCTTCTTCGATACAGACACGACCAGTGGTGCCTGAACCAGCAAAAAAATCTAAAACCGTAGAGCCTGGATATGATAATCCACGGATGAATCTTCGTATAATTTCTACGGGTTTTTGAGTAGGATGCCCAACTCTTTCTTTAGAATTGCCATTAAGCCTGTTGAACTCCCAAACGTTTGTTGGATTTTTTCCTTTATCGATACTTCTCGGATTTAAACGTTTATCTTTTTTATAAAGTATTTTAGTTTCATCATCGAATGGAATTCTAACAGAATCAAGATTAAAATAATACTTTTCAGTTTTGGACAGCCAAATTGCTTCTTCATGTCTATTGGCAAAAAAACGATGCGCACTCATTCCATTTTTATAATACCAAATTATTAGATTTACAAAGCGAAGATGTGTTGAATGTCTTGTATAGTGCAGTATTTCTAGTAAATCACCTTTCTTAAGATCTTGATATTGGAATCCACCAAAAATAATGCAATTTCCTGAGTTCGATAAAATTCTGTAAATTTCATCTACCCATGTCTTTGCCCATTTTAGGTAGTTTTCAAATGTATCCCAATAATCTAGATCTAAATTATATGGTGGGTCAATTAAGACTAGTTGTATTGAAGAGTCCGGTATTTGTCGTAATACTTCAACGGCGTCATTGATAAATATCGCATGAATTGTCTTTTCCACTTTATGCAGGTTAAAATCAATATCAGAACTGTGTCGAACTCCATTTTTCCTCTGGATGTTTATGGCGATATGGCCTTTGTTGAAATGAGATTTATTCGGCATTTTACCAACTCATATTTCTTTTTAATATAAATAATTTAGTTATTTGAACAGTCTGTTTTTTTTATAATCAAGAATAATTGGTAACTCTTTTATATGCAATATACTAATTTTTTTTTTTAAATTTTAATATATATATCATGTATAGTTAACCAAAAAATGGATTATTTATGATCGAAAGTAAAAAATGAAATACTCCGAAAAATATAATATTTCATATAAACTTTATCATTACCTCACAACCATGAACTTCTGAATTGAATTTTTAATTTTTAAAAAGTAAATACCATTTTCAAGATTTGAAACTTCAATGCTATGTCCTGAATTGATTGCTCCATGCCATAAGCTTATCCCAAGAGTATTGATTATCTCTGCTTCACCTTCTAAACCTGAAACGATGAGATAATCCGAAGCGGGATTCGGATATAAGACGAATACCGGATTTAAAACAAAATCTTCTCCGACAGATGTTGATGGTTTTTTCAAAAACCATGGGATGGCAGTCGAATCTGTTTTCAGAAAATCCAGTAAGAGATTAGCCACTTTCGTGCGTCCACTTGGGGAAGGATGAGTGCCGTCATTGACAAAGTCAGCACGAATCCAAAACAATCCGTCAGCCTCTCTTGGCTTTTCACCTTGTGCCCAGAGATAAGGTCCCCACGAAAGCCAGGGTGATTTTGGATTTGTTCCCGAATAACTTATAGCAGTATCTCCGTTGATTTGTTCTTCGAGCAGCCACTTGACTGAGAATCCCGTTTCGTAGGCATAAGGCTCAGGATTAAGTTGTGTGGTTGCGTAGCCGCCATAAGTACGGCTCGATAAATACGCAATTTTTATGTTCACATATTTTTGTTTCAATATTTTTACTATAGCTTTCAGTTCTCTTTGAAGTGTTTGTGCATGAACAGGGAAAGCATCCTTTGGCTGGGCATCTGCTTCCTTTAACCAAACAACCTGAACCTGTTCAGGTTTCAATCCCGCATTGTAAAGTCTTGTTTCGATAATATTCCAGAATGTTGCCGATGAATTTGATATTACAACTGCTGTCTGTCCGCTCTGAGCTCCGTCAATGATTGTACATCTCGGATTCTTCATAGTATCAATATCTGCAATTTGTTTGAATGTAGAAAATTCCTGTGTGCAATTCGACATACCTACAGACAGTAAAACTATCTTCCCGTTTGGGTCGGTATTACCTAATGTGTTCAATGGAAGGATGCTATTTCCAATTTGAATACCGTCAGAATTATGTTGTACAGGTCTTTCATTCATACCATTCGGATAAAGCCCTCCTTCAAAGTTCTTCCATTTGCCAGTTCCGAGTTCTGTAAGAGGTAACGTATCATTCTCAACTGTATCAATTTTTACCGGCAGGTGAATGTAGCGAGGGTCATGCATCTCCTCGCGGTATTTTTGAGTAACATAAGCATTTTTCTCAATTCTCGAATCTCCCCAGTTGGCATAAGCACCTGGGGGCCAATTAGCATCAATGTAACTGAATCCCTTTATTTCTGTGTGAGTCTCAATAAATTCCCAAAACTTCGCAAACCAGTTATTCCAGTCATTGACACCATCTGTGCTGTCAGCACTTATGTTCATCCCCTGTGCTGAAGACTCGCTCATATATACAGGCTTGCCTTTACTTCTTGCCATTTGAAGAAATCTTTCTGATTTTCCCTTTCTCGTAATCTGCCCTCTGTCAAAATCAGGTAAAGATGCATCGAAATGATTGGGATGGAAAACATCCAAACCGAACCAGTCTGCATACTCATCGCCGGGATACCACCTTGCACCTCTTGCATCAACCGAATCGAAATCATTGGGTGCATCAGGCTCGTAGCACCAAATAAGAGCAATAGAATCCCTGAAACCACGTGATTCAAACATATCGGAGATTTTCTTGTACATTTTTACATATTCGTAAGGATGATATCCGCCTCCGTTCCATCCTGGGCCCGCACCATTGAATTCACCTCCTATACGGAGAAACATTCTCTTTCCATAATTCTTAGATAATGTAATTATACTGTCAATTATATTATCATATTGAGTGCTATTTGCGATAATGCTGTCAGTGGCAACATCACTAACAAGGAACAAACTTAATTCAGGGAAAAAGCCAACAGAGTCTGCTGAATGATAAAAATTAGCTAATCCTTTATATGATTGTGCAGGTCCGCGAGTTCCGGGAATACTAAAGAAAAATCCGCGAACAGCCGGTTGAATTGTAGAATCAAACAATGCTTTTGTCAGATATCCTTCGAGAGGGTCCTGTGTAGTCTCATAGGTCATCAGCTGGGCACCGTGATAAACTCTTCCGTCGGGTGGCTCGAACTTCGCATCGGCAGCGCAAAGGTTTGTTGAAATAATGAACAGCAAACAAATTTGTAGTATCTTTTTCATTATTATTTCTTATAATATTTTAAAACAAATTATGCTTTCTTGAATAACACAAATTAATATATTCGGTTGCAAGATTAGTAATAATTGTTAACGGGGCAGAATATGAAAAAACTAATCTATTTATTTTTTTTAATATTAAAAAAAAGAGGGAAATTATATAATAATCCGTCAAGGATTTGGAATCCTTGACGGAATTGGTATAGATTAAAACATAACTCTCACATTCATAGATATTTTATCAATAAGCGACTTTGCATCTTTATCAGATAAGTCTTTTTCATAATATAAAGACGTTCTAATATTTTGGTTAACTATGTAAGTAATTACCGGCACTATTCGTTGATATTCAAAAATATATTTTCCGTTAGCATCTTTGTCATTTGAATTAAATTTGTCATAATGCAAAGCAAATTGCCAACTTTCATTTGGCATATAACCGGCTTCGACAGCCATACCGCTGTATTTGAATTTATCTGCGGGTTTTGTTGCAGCCAAAGCCCAATTCTCGTCCTCCGCCATAACATACGCAGCCTGCAAATCAAACATATTTCGATAGCGAATGTTCAACTGTGGTGAAATCCTGGTAAATTTATTTTCTATTTGTGTCAGTTCAGGAATTTGTACGCCTGTGTTTTTTGTATCCGTTCCACTGTAATAATGGATTGTTACAGTAGAGCCTTCAAAATCCTCAGAAACGGATTCAGGCAAATTCAGAACTAAACCACCCCACATATTCAATAATTGATTAACAGATACTCCCTTGGTGCCGGGAGATACTCCTAAATATAATGTGGCATAATCATTATAACCAAAATATTGTATTCCGGGACGGGCACTGGACATGTTAACAGAGTTTTCACCTCCTCCATCGGAAGTTTTTTTCAGAAATACTTCGCCTTTAAGGTTCGGTAGTTGAGGAAGTCTGTTCGGGTATGATGCAAATTCCATAGGAGAAATATTACCAATCTGCAAATTCAGGTAAGAAGTTGTTAATAGATTGGTAAAATTAAAATAAAACCAATTAAGTTTAAAACCTCCTGTGGTATATTCCATTTCTGTAAAAAATGATATGTCCTTATATATTGAACCCGCAACAAAAAACTGGATCCAATTAGGATTGCCAAAAGTCCAGCGGTTTGTTTTTTCTGTTGAAGAATCCTGTTGGAATGAATTTGTTTCCATCATTACAGGGGTAATGTTCAATCGAAAACCAAACAGGTGTGAAATTTCGTCAAGCAGCACTCCGCCAGCGGTTATTGGATAATTCTTATCACTTGCTTTCTCTAATTGATAACCGTTCTTCAGGAACTTCTCGCCCTGAGGATTAAGCCGCGGAAAAACAGTATGGCAATAATTACAGGCTACACCTGTCTTTCTTGACCATTGGCTTGTCGCTTTCAAAGGAGTATAGCTGAGAAAACCAACAGTAATAAACATAACAAAGATGAGTATATATCTTCTTACACTCAAACAAGTATAAACATTTTTCATAAACAAACCTCCATTTTATTTATAAACAGATTAAAAAGTATTAATTAATGGATATAATTTACGATTTTTTTTTAAAAAAAAAGGAAATGCTATGCAGTATAATAGTTTAGCATAACCTAAATTATCATTGATACCGCACAGCTGTTTAAGGTATGTTAATTTTTTTTTTGGTTTAAGAAATAAATTTTGTAACAAAATCGCTTTTTTTGTGTTATTGCTATATCTACCGAGCATAAATAAAAAAAAATCTTTAAATTGGAAGATTCTGATTGTATAATTTGTAAAAAACGGAGAAAAGATGAAAATTAAAGTTATGTCGTTTATCACAGCCGTGTTATTAGCTGTATTAATTTTATTAACTTCTTGCGGTGATGACGGGAATCCTATTGACGGAACATCACCTAACATACAAACACTGACAACGAACACTGCATTCATCGGACAAGCAATAATAATTAAAGGTGCGAATTTCGGGACATCCCAAGGCAGCGGTTACGTTTCATTAAATGGTGAAAAACTCGATGATACAAGCCATTACTCATGGTCTGACACCAGGATTGTTATTATTATCCCATCCTGGGCAGTAACAGGCGGTGTTGAGGTAAATGCCAATGGCATGACAAGTAATTCTGTAAATCTTACTGTAAATGCACTTCCCGAATCTTCCTCGCCTTTCATTGATTATTTAAGCCAGGATATTGCCCAACCCAGGCAGACAATTTCAATTTACGGCAAAAACTTTGGAAATCTTAAAGGTTCTGTCGAATTCAAAGGTGCTAAAGTCGAAGACAATGATATTACTTTTTGGGGTGCAACAAGAATCAGCGTCAAAGTACCGGATGAAGCCTTAACCGGAAAAATTGTTGCATTTACTTATGACAGCACAGGTACAAATACTGCCGAGTTCAGGGTGCAGAACCCTAATCCAATTGTAGATATGGTGAAAATTGACACGGGAACATTTGTCATGGGTTCCGATAACTCCAGCCTTGCAAATATTTCCTGGTGTTCTCCTGCACATAATGTTCAAATTACAAAAGCATTTTATATCGGTAAGTATGAGGTATCACAAAAGGAATACGAAGAAGTCATGAACGGTTCAAATCCAAGCAGGGAAAAAGGCGATTCATATCCTGTTGATGGTGTTACATGGTTAAATGCAGTAAGATTTTGTAACCTTGCATCAAAAATGGAAAATTTTGATACATGTTACACAATAAACGGTAATGATGCAACTTGTGATTTTAATGCAGACGGTTACAGGCTTCCCACTGAAGCAGAATGGGAATATGCCTGCAGGGCAGGTACAACTAGTTTATATGCAGGAAATATTGATGAATTAAGCTGGAATAATGAAAATACACCAAGTAATGATGGTAAACCTAAACATCCGCAGAATGTCGGAACTAAAAAGCCTAATGACTGGGGAATTTATGATATGCATGGCAACGTCTATGAATGGTGCTGGGATTGGTATGATGCAGGTTTTTATGAGCAGAGACCTAATCCTGATGTTGACCCAACAGGTCCTTCGATAACTGATGACAAGCAAAAAGTTTACAGAGGAGGTTCATATAGTCATGGCCTTTTATATTCAGCTTCTGCATTTAGAGAAGGAAGAAATATTTCAAGTGCGAATTTCGATCTTGGATTCAGAGTAGTAAGAAAAGCAAAGAATTAATTCAAAAATGAAATATAATTATAAAAGTCAACCAGTGTGAATTACCACAGGTTGACTTTTTTTTGTTGCTTTGAAAATAATATTTTATTAAGTTAAACAGTGATTGATATTCGAACACCAAGGGAGGTGATAAGAGATGATTCAGAAAACATTTGATTGCGTTGATTTACAAAGAAAAATCAGAAATAAATTAGTCATGGAAGCAGATATGAATATTGACAAATTTTTCGAACTTTTAGATAAAAAGGTTAAGTCAAGTGAAGTAAATAAAAAATTAATCGAAAGATTGGAATTAGAAAAGCAGATGACAACTGCTTGATTTAATTTTGAAAAAACATTATTTTGTTTATTATTTTTTAAAGGAAGCATATAAGAGAAAGTAAATAAAAATTTATAAGCGTGGTCTTGTTCGCGTGATTATATAAAAAAATTCTTATTCTATTTCAAATCAAATAATCAAGGGGCTTCTATAGCCCCTTGTTCAATTCTACATCATATACTTTTCTTCTTACTAAAAAGCTTATCAAATTTCTGATATACAACCGGAACAAGCACGAGTGTTAATACCAGTGAACTGAGTAATCCGCCGATTAATACTACTGCCAAGCCTGATTTCGATTCGGAGCTCGCCGCTGTCGAAAGTGCAATAGGGAGCATACCGAATACCATTGCAAATGTAGTCATCAGTATGGGCCTGAATCGTGTCTGTGCGGCTTCGAGTAATGCTTCATAAGTGTTTAATCCTCTCTCAAGTTTCATCTGGTTTGTCCTGTCAACCAGCAAAATTGCATTCTTTGCTACCAATCCAATAAGCATAATCATACCGAGCATAGAATATATTGATATTGACTTCATAGTCAATGCCAATCCGAGAAACGCACCTATTATTGCCAGCGGTATAGAAAACAAAATCACAAACGGATATTTGAATGAATTATAAAGGGCTATCATTATCATATATACGAACAGGATACCTGCAAGAAGAGCATACATCAGGCTCTGCATAGAATCCTTCATATTTTCAAGTTCTCCGGTCAGTCTGAATGTAACTCCTGAAGGAAGCTCCACATTCTTTAATTTGGCAAATATGTCATTGGCAATCACACCGCTGGTTTTGCCATAAGCCTGTGACATAACATTGATGGCAGGAGCCCTTCCCTCGCGTTCGAGTTTTGTGGGACCAACAGTCTGATAAACATTTGCGAATTGCTTTAGCTGAATCTGCTGTCCCTTATTGTTCATAAAAGTAAGGTTAGCGGCATCATCAGGATTGGAACGGTCAAACTGGTCAAGCTGAACACGAATATTATATTCCGTCAAACCCTCTCTGTATTTTGAATCATCATCTCCTGTAAGAGCTATACGCAGGTTTTGTCCGACATCCATTATCGTTAATCCAAGAGCAGATAATTTTTCCCTGTTAATTTCAATTCTTAACTCGGGTTTTCCTTCCTCGGAGGAAAGACGAACATCATTTGTTCCGTCAACGGTTTTGGCAATGTCTGCTATTTTAGTCGCCGCCTGAAGCACCTCATCAAAGGTTGCTCCCTGAACGAGAATCTGAATTGGTGTCCTTGTAGTCGTCCCCATCAGTGAAACGGGACTAACCCTGCACTTCAATCCCGGCAACTTAAGTACTTGTGCTTTTATCCATTGCCCTATGGCACCTGTTGTTGCCTTTCTTTCATTTTTCGGCACAAGAGTTACATAAATATCTGCCGTATTATTGTTATAAAATCCGAACAAGCCTTCGGATGCGGCACCAACGCTCGTCAAAATGGTTTTCACTTCAGGGAAAGTGCTTATTATCTTCTCAACTTTTTGAGTAACCTGATTTGTATATTCAATCGAGGCACCCGGGTCGAGTTCTACAGAGACAACCATTTCGCCTCTATCCACCTGAGGCATGAATTCATTACCAATAAAACCCATACCAGGCAGCATTAACGAAAGAACAAGAAGAATTAAAGTCATTATTGCAACCTTTCCTCCATTATGCAGCCCCCAATTCAGTACTCTTGAATAATATGAAGTAAACTTTTTAAAGAAATTTTCAAACCAGGTGCCGAACCGTCCCATCAAAGAATTTTTGGCAAGATGTTCAAGCTTGGTGAAACGCGAAGCGAGCATTGGCGTTATTGTAAACGATACAAGAAGGCTCATTAAAGTCGAGAATACAACAACAAGTGCGTATTCTCTGAGGAAGTTTCCTATTACACCGGTAATCATAGCAAGAGGTATAAACACGACAACATCAACAAAAGTAATCGAGAGAGCGGCAAAGCCAATCTCATTTCTTCCTTTCAAAGCCGCATCTCTTTGGTTTTCTCCCATCTCCAAATGGCGGTATATATTTTCAAGAACAACGATAGAATCGTCCACAAGAATACCGATTACAAGCGACATCGCAAGCAGTGTCATCATATTCAGGGTGAATCCGAAGATGTACATCATGAAAAATGTCGAGATAAGTGACGAGGGAATAGCGACTAAAATTATAAATGAATTTCGGAAGCTGTGAAGGAAAATCAGCATAACAAATGCAACAATCAAAATCGCAAGAAAAAGGTCAAACTTCACACCGTTTGCCGATTGCATTATAAATTCGGATGCATCCTGTGCAACACCGAATTTTAATTCTATTTCCTTGTTCTCCTTTTCAAGTTTCTTAAATTCATTCAATACAAGTTCGCTGACTTCGACTGTATTTGCGTCAGTCTGCTTTTGGATAGTAATACCAACAGAGTTAATACCGTTAAGCCTGTTTATGTTTGTTATATCTTTTGTTCCGTCTTCCACTTCGGCAATATTACATAGCTTAATTTCACCACCCTGCCTGCTCCTTGCAACGACAAGGTTTCTCAGTTCTTCGACAGAATTAAATTTACCTGCCACCCTTACAACATATTGTCCTTCGTTTTCTTTTATATTTCCTGTCGGAAGGTCGAGATTAGCCGCTTTTACCGACTGGGCAATAGCAAATAATGAAAGATTATAGGATTTTAATTTATGTGCATCAACATTAACTTTTATTTCTCTTTCTTCACCGCCCAGCATAGTAAACAATCCCACACCTCCAAGCTTTGATATTCTCGGCTGAACTCTGTCTTTAATGAACTGATAAAGCTGTCGGGGAGGAAGCTTGCTATAAACCGCCGCCCTAATCACAGGCAGTTCGTCAAATGCAAGTTTGGTTATTACAGGAGCCCTGACATCTTTCGGAAGCTGCTGCATAATCCCATTGACTTTCCTTTGAACATCCTGAATAGCAAAATCAATATTAACATCGAGTTCAAACTCAATCCTCACAAGAGTCATTCCTTCCAAAGATGTAGAGCGGATTGTTTTCACCTTATCCAAACCTGACACGGCATCCTCAATAGGTTTTGTAACAGATGTTTCCACCTCACTTGGCGAGCCACCGGGATAAACCACTGTAACTATTGCCATAGGGAGAGTCATCTTCGGCATTAAGTCGTAATTCAAGGTTATAAATCCATAAATTCCCAGTACACCGAGAAATGAAAATAATACGATGATTAGCGTAGGCCTTTTTATTGATAGTTCTGTAATTGTCATTATTTTTTACCCTACTTTACAATTTTGACTGAGGAATTATCCTGTAAATTTATTTGTCCGCTCGTAACGACATTTTCTCCGGGCTGTAACCCATTCAGCACCTGTATAATATCTGTATAGATTGCACCGATAACAATGCTTTTTAATTTAGCTTTATTATTTTCAACCACGTAAACTTGAGGTGATTTGATGCTTCCGACCAATGCAACTCGAGGTACAACCAGCGATGAATAAGATTTGACGGTATTGAAAGTACAGTTAACAAACATACCAGCCTTCAAAGGACTGCGGCTGTTGTTTTTCATTTCTATCTCAACCGGATATGTATGAGCTTCATCAGATTTGGAATTAATATTTTTAATTGCACCTATGAAAGTAACCTCGGAATACACATCAGTCTTAATCTCTACTTTATCGCCGGTTTTCATTTTGAACACATCTTTTTCGGCAACATTCACTTTTATTTTCAGTGAGGATATGTCAACTATGTTTGCTACCGGAGTGTTTGTTGAGACATAAGTTCCAACCTCGACATTTCTTAAAGTAACAATTCCCGAAATCGGTGATTTGACCTTTGTGTCTTCGAGCTGCCTTTTTGTAGTGATATATTGCGATTCGGAGGATTTAAATGCAACAACCGCCTGTTCGAGTTGTGCGTCATTAACAGATTTTTCTTTATTCAATGCTTTATACCTTTCGAGGTCTTTCTTTGCTTTTTCGTAATTAGCCTCTGCAATATTATAAGCAGCCTCCTTAAGTTCATCATCAACTTTAGCAAGCAAGCTCCCGGCACCTACACTTTTTCCGACATCAAAATAAAGAGCTACTACTCTGCCCTGAGTTTCAGAAACAACGTTGACTTCTCTTTCGGCATAAGCTGTTCCGACAAGAGTAAGCTCCTCATCTAATGAACTGAGTTTAACTTTTTCGGCAGTTACAGGAACAGTTTCTAACCTGACAGTACTTTTTGCTCTTTTTTCCATTGTCGCTTTGTTTGTCATTAGCAGAACTACTACTCCTGCAAGTACAACAACAATAAACACTAATAATAAAATCTTTTTCATACCTGTCCTCTGTTTATAAATATTAATTTCAAATTATTGGCCAATGGCTTTTTCGAGCTTTGCAATTGCAATCTTAAATTCAACAATTGCAGATATATGATTTATGTCAGCAATCAACAAAGCAGTCTCTGCATCCACAAGCTCCGAATTAAGCACCATGCCTGCTTTAAATTTTTCATTAGTTACTCTGTAATTTTCTTTTGCATGGCTGCTGTTTTCCTTAGCGTACTCAATTTTCTCTTTTGCTTTGACAAGCGACAGATAGCTTTGGGAAACCTCCAGATTGACACCATCGCGAATCAGTTCCGTTGAGTATCTTGTTTGCTCCAGCATAGCCTTTGCCTGTTCCACCTGATGCGATGTTGTCAGCCAATTCCAGATGTCAAAAGAAAAATTCAAACCCAAATCCCAAGTGTTTCTGAACTCATCTTTAGTCGGCATTATTCTTTGGTTTGGACGTGAGTAGTAGTAATTGGCGGCTAAATTCACCTGCGGATACCACCCTGCATTAGCCATCCTGACACCCGATTCGCTTGATTTAATCCTGTATTCCATTCCCTTTAGCTCAGGTCTGCTCTTATAAGCTTTTTCAATAAGTGATTCGAGAGTTGGCATATCACCGTACTCATCTTCTGCAATTTCGGAAATAGATGTGTTCTGCAATGTTGGCAATCCGATTAAATTATTAAGTGCCATTCTTGTTATTTGAACTGCATTTTCAGCATCAATTCTAAGCAATTTCAGATTAGATAGCTGAACTTTGACTTTCAACACATCATTGTCTGTAGCAAGATTCTGTTTATAGAAATTTTCTATATCTTTCAAATGTCCTCCCACTTGTCCTATGTTTTCGTTAACCGTTTTAGCAAGCTGAAGAGCATTAAAGTGGGACCAGAAAGCATTTTTTATATCAAAAATTAATTGGCCTCTATCTTTTTTCAGGTCTTCCTGTGTAGCCAAGGAATTGTATTCCATCATGTCGCTATTGCCCGATAATCTCATACCGGTAAAAAGTGGTTGTTGGAGGGTTAGCTTAAGTTGATAATTATTCAAAACAACAGGGAATATATCAAGTCCCGAAGTATCCCCCGGAAATCTAAATTTTTCTACCTCACTCAACCTTGTATAGACGCCTGTCATTTTTAATGAAGGCAGCCTCGCTGCATTGACTTCGCTAAGTTTTTCTTCGGATGCTTCCACCTTCGATTTGGATATCTTCAGTGTCTTGTTCTGCTCGAGTCCCAGCTTTATACAATAGTCGAGGGATAATACTTTTTTATCCTGCGCTAAGCCATAATAAAAAATCAACGGGAGCAGAAATGGCAATAAGAAATTTTTTAAATTCATTTTAAACCTATTCTATTATTCTATTTTTTCGTTTTCAAGACATTTATCTGTTTTGAGATTGTTATATACTTTTTTCAACAGGGTAGTAAGAGTATCAATTTCTTTCTCAGACATATTTTTAAGAGCTTTCCGAAGTTCATTAATAGCAATAGGAACAAGCTTTTCACGCAGGCTTTTACCTTCTTCTGTAAGATAAATCAAATTATTTCTTCTGTCCCCGGCATCTTGCACCCTTACGATAATATTTCTTTTTTCCATGTTATCAATCAATCGCACGACAGTTGTTTTTTCCTTTGAAATTGATGCCGAAAGAACCTGTTGTGAAATGCCGTCTTTTGACCACAAAGACATAAGAATACCCCATTGTTCGGCGGTAACCTCATACCCATGTTCAGCAAATGATTTTGTTATCGAATTTTTTAATGCCCTTCCCGTATGGCCTATTAAAAAACCAAGTTCCCTGAAAAGCTGATTATAATTTTTCATAATAGTTGCATTAGCAATAGTTGTAACTACAACTAATTTATGAAAAAATATTTTAAATAAAAATAAATATTTTTTAAAATAATTTATTGGGATGAATAGCCACTATCTTCAGATAGTGGCTATTCATTATTAAATTATGGAATTGCTATAACACCGGGAACTGTTTCTTTTGAAGCTCCTGTAACGGAAGGGATATTCCCCGAAAGTCCGCCAAGTGTCCTGTAAGCAAGATAGGCGAAGCATAATGCTTCTTTATAATCAGATGGTATTCCGAATTTATCAGACTTGTCAATTATTATATCAGGAAGTTCTTTTTTTAATAAATCAATTAAAAATACATTATCGGAGCCTCCGCCCGATGCTATTATACGTAGTGGATTATAAGCAAAGAGACGAATGTTTTCAGCAATACTCCATGAAGTAAACTCGGTGAATGTTCTGACATAATCTTCTTTCTTTGTATTTACAGAGCCGTATTCATTAATTAAAGATTCAAAAAAATCTTTGCTGAAAAGTTCCCTGCCGGTGGATTTTGGAGGCTGTTTTTTTACGAATGGAATTGATTTCAAATTATTCATTAATTCAGGAATAACAGAACCTTTCTCAGCAATTTCACCGTTCTTGTCATATTTTAAATCAAAGAATCTCTGAACTGCCAAGTCAATGAAAACATTTCCGGGGCCTGTGTCGAATGCTTTAACATCCTCTTTTTTACAGTCAGCAGGTAAAATTGTAATGTTTGATATTCCTCCAATATTAATTACTATTCTATTTTCATTCGTATCCCTGAGAAATTCAAAATCAAATATCGGTACGAGTGGAGCACCCTGCCCGCCAAGTGCAATATCGCCAGACCTGAAATCTCCGACTACTGTCTTATTCACCAATTTTGACAACGCAGAGATAGAAGCTCCCTGAAAAGTTGAGAATATTTGCATACCGGCAATCTCTCTGCCTTCTGGTTCATGCCATAGAGTTTGTCCGTGAATACCAACAGCATCTAACTTTTCAATTGGGAATCCCGAATCCATACATAATTTTCTAACAGAATCTGCAAATAATTTAGCTAATGCAAAATTCGACAATGAAATATCTGAAACAGGAACAGGTTCAGTGATAATTCTGAAAATTAACTCTCTGATTTCTTCAGGTATTTCATAACATGCTGTGGCTATAATCTCAAATATATGCTTGCCTTCATGATTTGAGAACAGTGCTATCGCAGTATCCACGGCATCAACAGATGTGCCTGTCATTATACCGCAGACATACCTCGGTTTCGATAGCCATTCTGATGAGTTAAGAATATACATATTTATTATACTTTAAATATGCAACAAATTTTAGTTAAAAAATAATTTTCAATTATCTTCTGCAATTTACGTCAACAAATTATCCAAATAAATTGTTAATCACAAAAAGGTGTTGCAATGATTAAGGCAAGGTATTTTTTTATTGTTTCAATGCTGTTATTATCCGCACAGTTGCTGTTCACTCAGGAAGTTCAGGTACCAATTGACAACGAAAACAAAATCAACGTAATTGACAAAGAAATGGAATCAAAATTGGCATTATTTACCGAGTATCCTGATTTTATTGATGCAAAGCTGTTTCAACTAACCGATTCATCTTATATTCTTGAAATTCAGTATAAAGTTGATGAAAGATTAATGAGGCAAAGAAAAAATTTGTCAAAAAGCGAGGCTGATAATCTTAGGATTCAGGTTACAAACTGTATAAAAGAAAAATGTCCCGTTGCTTTAATCAATCAGGAAGGAAGGTCAACCCTGCTGTGGGGAACGACATTTCTCGGTTTATATTCCTGGGATTGGATGGTACCATCAATAATTAATTCCGATAATTCTTCGGTAAACGTTTTTCTTGGATTAACAACTGCGGCAATGAGTTTCTTTATTCCATATTTGTTAACAGATAATGCACCTGTTAGCGATGCTGCTGCAAATTTGAGTATAACGGGTGGTCTTTTAGGAATCTTCCATGGAATGTTTCTTTATGGTTTGTTAAATGATTATGATTATGACTTTTTTTATGATACTGAGCCAACTAATTATTATCTGTTAACTTTAGCAATGAGCATTGGTGAAACATTTGGAGGCTATTATTTAGCTACTTCCACAAATATGACTGAAGGCAAAGCAAGTATGCTGTCGGGCATGAGTGCTTTTGGAATTGGATACGGATTTGGCATTCCTTATATTTTTGGTGCTGATGACTCCAAAGTATATTTTGCAAGTGCTTTGCTTGGCAGTGGAGCCGGATTTTTCTTTGGTAACATGCTGGCAAATGGACAAAACTACACAGTAGGTGATGCAAGTATGTTTTCAACACTGACCTTCCTCGGTGCTTATACCGGCTTAGTGCCAAATATAATTGCCGAAACAGGGGATGGAGAAATTGTTGTTGCAAGCATGCTTGCCGGGGCAACAGCCGGAATCATCCTTGGAGATAATATTTTAAAAGGAAAGGATTTCACGAAAAGCCAGGGAACAATGACAGCAATCGGAACACTTGCCGGCGGTTTAATGGGTGGTGCTATCGGATATCTTTTAGATGATGCTACTGAAGGCAATGGTAAGATAACAATGTTAATGAGTTGTGCAGGAGCTATTACAACATTCGGAATAATGTTCAATCATTATTCACACCAGGCTCAAATTCCCGAGAATAGGACATCGCTTGAATTTCTGTTTTCTCCCGAAGGATATACTTTTTCAAACATGAACAAGGGAAAGGATTATTTTAATCCAAAATATTATCCTGTTTTTTCGCTGAAATATAATTTTTAATAGAGCAGATACTTTTTTTAAAATTAATTAATTTCATTTACGACTTATCATTTTTAACGGGGTAATTTTCTCTTCTGTTATGAATGACATAGTGATTGAAATAAAGAATTTGTTTGTGAATTTCGCAAGGTATTCTGCTCTTGAAAACCTGAATCTGAGCATACCGGGAGGCAGTTTTGTCTCAGTTGTGGGTCCTAACGGAGCAGGTAAAACTACATTTCTTAAAGTCATACTTGGTTTGCTCAAACCAAATCAGGGTTCAATTACTATTTTGGGAAAGCAAACTGATGAACTTTCTCCTTTCGACTTAGGATATGTGCCTCAAGTAAAAACATTGGACAGGTCTTTCCCAGCAATGCCAATCGAACTTGTTTCAACCGGATTGAAAGCAAAATGGCCCGGCAAAATGAAACAAAAGGATAAAAAACCGGTAATGGAAATACTCGAAAAAGTCGGTGCCGGAAATCTTGCAAAACGCCCTCTTAACAAGCTTTCCGGAGGTGAGCTTCAAAGGGTTTATCTCGCAAGGGCATTAATCCGCAAGCCAAAAATACTTGTCCTGGATGAGCCAGCTACCGGAATAGACTGGATAGGCGAAAACGACATTCACAAAATCATTGATGATTATAAATCCGAATTTAATGCGACTATTATCATGGTTACTCACGATTGGGAGGCGGCTTACCATCACGCTGACCACGTTTTAATGTTAAACAGGCATATCCTCTGTTTCGATACTCCTGATAAAGCATTTACCGAACAATGCCTCAGGCAGACTTTTGGACATGTCGGACATCGCCATGAAATGATTTTCGTCGGGAGGCACCATGATTGAAGCATTTATGCAGTCATTTATGTTAAGAGCTATGCTCGCGGGCATTCTCGTTGGATTTATGTCGAGCTACTTTGGTGTTTTCATTGTTCAGAGAAGGATGAGCTTTATGGGTTCGGGCCTCTCTCATGCCGCTTTCGGAGGCGTGGCTCTCGGCATACTTCTAAGTACAGAACCGCTCTGGATAGCAATTCCATTTACAATCATTGCATCAATTGGTATCACATTATTAAAAGACAAGACAAAACTCGGTAGCGATACGTCTATCGGCATCTTGTTTGCTATTTCTGTTGCTCTCGGTATTATTTTTCTTTCATTGAAACGCTCATACACTGCCGATGCTTTTGCTTATTTATTTGGCTCAATACTATCTGTTCAAACTTCCGACTTAATAGTTACAATGATATTAGCCTTATTAACTGTTCTGACATTTTTCTTTTACTGGTCCCGATGGGCTTATTCAACTTTCGACAGGGAACTTGCCAGCACCGATAGAATACACGTAACTATTGATGATTATGTATTGAACATCCTTCTTGCAATAACAATTGTTGTTTCAGTCAAACTCGTAGGCATTATACTCGTAGCGGCATTTCTTGTTATACCTGCGGCATCGGCAAGACTAATAGCGGGAACATTTTTCAGTATGACAATTATTTCAATATGCCTCGGCGTTATTAGTTCAATAATTGGTTTAATAACATCTTATATATTCGACCTTCCGAGCGGAGCTACAATAATACTCGTTCAGGCATTAATTTTCTTCATTGCTATAGCATATAGCAAAGTTTCAATTAAAGAGTCAATTTAAAATTAATTATCAGACTCATAATCGGTAGGTATCGGAAGTTTAATCATAATACGTGTATAATTTCCCGGGTCGCTTTCTGCCGCAAATTCCCCGTCATGAAGGTCGAGAATCCTTTGAACGATTGACAAGCCCAAACCGGAACCCTGCTGTTCGTGAGCTCTGCGGTCGAACTGAATATAAGCATCGATGCCCTGAATCTGTTCGGTAGTCATTCCTCTGCCGTGGTCGATGAAGGTTAGTATATAATTATTATCTTTAACAAACGAGAATACTTCAATTCCGGTACCCGGGTCGGAGTATTTATTGCAGTTTCCAATAATTTCTTCGACTATTTTATTTATATATTCTTCATTCATTGCCACAGGTGAATCGGCAAGTTCAATCTTAATATCGTCCTGCCTGCCTGCCTGCATTATATTCATCATGATTCTATCATAAATAATAGGCTGAACTGAAGGACTAATGTCCTTCTTAAGGTTTTGAATGTCGAAAACATTAGTGGAAATTATTGTAAGCCTTGCATAAAAAAGGTAGTTTTCGAACAGTCTCTTTAGTCTTTCTGCTGAAGAATGAATATCTCTTATAATTTCCAAATAATCTTCCGAATCTTTTATATCGGATTTACTGAATGTCTTAATAAGATAGTCTGAAAAACCAAGAATCTGATTAATAGGTGTCCTGACTTCATGGGGCATGGTCATTGTGAGGTCCGATTTGAGTGTTTCGATTTTTTCACCGAGCTGGACTTTGCTTTGTGCGAGTTTCATCGTTCTCGAAGCAACCATCTGGTCAAACATCCCCTGAGCTTTCGACTGGCTTTCCTGCAATGTGAATTTTTCAATTGAGATTCCGAGTAACATAGAAAACATTTTTACATGTTGATAAAGGTGATGTTCCGGTGGATAGAGATTGTCGAGAACATTAATTAACACTAAAGCTGTTACACCGCCTGAAGCGACAACGGGACATATTATATAATTATTCTTTTTATTTGAAACCTCATCGGTAAAAAATCCGATGCTTCCTGTCTGCAACGATTTCCCAAGTGAACCGGAATCAATTATTTTTTGGAAAAACCGTGTAACTTCGCCTTGATAGTTATCAGGTAGAACAGAGTTAAATTCAAATTCAAATGTTTCCTGATTAAGTAAATATAAAGACGCATAACTTGCAGATGGAAACTGCAACAAAACACCTAAGCCTTGGCTTATCAATCCGGATATGCTTTTTTCCTTGACAAGTGAAGTACCAAATTCTTCGGTGGCTTTATAAAAAGCTTTTAAATCTTCTTTGAGTTTAATATCTTCTGCCATATAAATAAATAAAAAATTATTTTAACAAAAGAATTCCAACTGATTGCCTGTATTCGGAAATAATACTATTATACATTTTCGCAAAAGTATCGGGCGGAATATTCAATATCTTCCATACTTCTTCGCTGGGAGTATAAACAAGATTATCGCCCGGATTCCCAAGTTCCATTATTCTGGCAATTACATCGGCTAAATGAACACAAGCCGTCAACTCGGGAGTACCTTTGCCAATACCCTGACTATGATGATATTTGATTGCATGATTAATTGACGAAGGCAACTGCCATTTATCGGCAAGCATCTCGCCAACATCAGTGTGAGTGAAGCCATAGATTTTACTTTCGGCATCCCGAATCAAAAGCTTATTATCAAGCCCATATTTAATGATTTTGTCATATTCTTCGCCAAAAGTCCGTATGAAAAATAGTTTACCAATGTCGTGGACAACACCTGCAAGAAAATAATTTTCTGTATTTTTTATGCCGATCAATTTTGCCAGTTTTTTTGAGATAATCCCTACGGCTATCGAATGTTTCCAGAAGTCAACTATGTTAAAATAAGCAAGAGACTTAATATTTGAAAATACATCAATAACCGATAGTGTAAGAACAATGTTTTTTATTTCGCTGAATCCAATATAAAAGATTGCCTGAGAAATTGTATCGACGCTGCTTTGCAATCCATATGCAACTGAGTTTACAATTTTCAAAATTTTTAACGTTGAAGATTGATCTTTTAAAATAATATCGGCAATATCTTGTACAGTAGAGCGCGGGTTCGACAAGGCTTCCAGCAACGATGTGTATATTGTCGGTAGAGTTGGGAAATCACCAATCTTATCTACCATTGTACTTATATCAAGTTTGCCTGTCATACTATTATTTTCTCGCAATTATATTCACCGCACTAATAATACCAAGGTCAATCAGGTCTTTTTCGTTATCATTTCTTGGCTGCCAGTTAAGCCTTTTCGACAATCTTTCTAAGCCAAGGTTTATCATATCCTCGGTTAGCTCATCTAATTCGTCGCTGTCTGATGTTTTGATGGAAATACATGATATATTCCACATCTTTAGAAGTTTTATGTGCTGTTCGTTTATTTCAACACCGGTTGAAATAAGCGTCTGTCCGAAAGAGTTAACAACAGGTTCGCTAACAACCATTCCGGCATTAACATTATTTGTAGCAACAATCTCAGCCATTATTTATATTCATTATAAATAATATGTAATATGATAAACTCAATATAATTATTAATTCTTATTTTTTCAACTATTTTATAAATAATATTATTCCAAAAATATTATTTTCTTATTTTTTGGTTATTAAAAGGACAAATTTCTTTTTAGAAGTTATTTTGTTACAATGTACTATTAAGAAATGGCAATACAAATTTGTTCCTAAATAAATACGGAAATACTTATTAACTCACCTTACGCATAAATTTTACAAACCTTAGTCAAAACCTTATTTCACCCTTTTTACCTTAGTAACAAAACTTATTATTCTACAAATCAAACCTTATTACCTTATTTTGATTTTGATTTTTGGTTGAATAGGCTAATAAGGTTAATATAGCCGGTTACTTTACTTTTTACTAAGGTTAAATGTACTAATAAGGTTTTTAAAATTACATAGGTAATGAGTAGTAATAAAGTTTTCAATATTGCGTAACATGAGTTATTAAAGTAAAATATCACATAATGGAATAATCACTTCAATTTATTTCCATATTCCTTGAACATAAATTCAACTACTGCTTCCGCTTCCTTGGGTTTCAGGGCTTGATTCGGCATTTCGGGATACTCGGGATTCACCTTTACAGGATTCAATATAAATTTCACCATGCCTTCCTTATTATTTAGATATTTTATTAATATTTCTTTATGCGGCGGGCCTACAAGCTTTTGGTCGAACCTGTGACAGGCTGTGCATTTTGCCTTATATATTTCCTCACCGTTTACCTGAGGTGCTTTCTTTCCTTCTTTTTCGAGTAAAGCAATCTCAAACTGGCCATATTTATCTGCAAGAGTCAGAATTTGTTGTCTTGAACTTAATGATAATGCAGACTGGTCTTTCAATATTATAAAGGTAAATGCTAATAATATTAAGTAAAATGAATATGAAATTGATTGGTATTTGTTGTACCTGACGCCCGCATAAGACAAGTGCATGAAAATCAGCAGTGCTATTAAAGACAGCATTCCAAACAGGAAAGAGCCGCTATTCATTAGTTTATCAGGTGTAGCATAAATGTCTATTGCGAGAATAAAAGGTTGTATGAATGCAAATCCCAGGGCGAGCCAGGAATTGATTTTTTTTGCATAATCCGAATAATCCTGAGCTTCATTCTCTTCGAACTTATCCCAATAAAAATATTTCACAATAAAAGCAGTTGCCGATATCGAAAACGAAATAGTAATGAACTGAATAAACTTAATCACAGCCTGGGTTGTAAACACAATATCGAAAAAACCACCTGTAAAGCTCCAGTTATCCGAGTCGGATGACAGATTAATCAATCCGAAAAATAATCTTAATGAAGCCATAAGAAAAACTATTCCGGCAATTCCAGCGATAGTGTTTATCCTTTTTGTACGGTTTTCATTGTTCTGCACTTCAACGGGTATTAATGTGAACTTGTATAAATATATAAAAACAAGTGCTAAAAAGAATACGCAAAATGAAATGATGAAAAATAGAATAATATCATTGTTGACCTTATTCAAAATCTGGATGTATATTAATATAATGCTGAATATCGGGACAACGCCTAATCCCAGAGTCATAGTTTTGTTTGGGGTAATGAGTCCTATGTAATCCTTTGATAATTTGAAATAATTATTATTATTTTTTCTTGAAGCTGTGATTTTATATATAAAAGACAATATCAGGCTGGCCAGTAAAACTCCGGAATATATTGAAAAAATAATCAGAGCCAAACTTAAAAGATATTTGAGAAGCTCGAGGTTGGCTCCCGAACTTGGAATAATCAGCTTATCAAAAAAATCCATATAATAACCTCTTCATCCTTATCATCATAATAGTTTTTCTACCGACAGCACAAGTGCTACGGCAAGCACATAAAGATTTACATTCATAAAAGCAAATCTGATAATATTCTTTTGTTCAAATTGTTTCAGCAGGGTTCTTGTTCTCCACATCAGCCAGCAGCCTGCAACAAATAAAATAATATTTGACAGCAAATTATCCGACATGCCAAACAGTGGTATCAACATACAGCTTGCTGCAAGAGAGGCAATCCACACATACGTTATTCCCGTTAAATTCTGTCTGCTTATAATGTCAGTAAGAGTTGGAAATCCTGCTCTACGGTAATCTTCTTCGTAAATCAGCAGCAGAAGCCAGAAATGGGGAATCTGCCAAATGAAAAAGAATAAACTTAACGCCCAAGCCTGGGGATTTGATAGTTCACCTCCGCCCCCTGCCCAGCCGATTAAGGGTGGTATTGCACCGATTAATGCACCGGGAATTACGGCAAGCGATGTTTTCATTTTTAATGGCGTATATACTAAATTATACCATAATAAAGTGAAAACTCCAAGCAGGAAAAGTATGATATTACCTGTCGCAAAGAGTAAACCTGCACCTGCCATTGACAATACTGATGCTATCATAAAACCCTGCGCAGGTGTAAGCTTTGCCGAGGGTATGGGCCTGTTCATCGTTCTCTTCATTAATGAATCAGGCATATACTCCTGAAATTGATTAAATGCAGATGAACCGCATGCAAGCAGGAATACACCAAGAATCGGTAAAATTATCCCTTCGTCAATTTTTCCGGATGCCAATACATAGCCCAATGCTGTGGATATTGCAACAAAAGATGTAATTCTGACTTTCCCCAGCACGAGGATTATTTTAAGATAATATGTAATATTTTGCACTATATTTTTCAAGATTAATTGATGACTAATATGTTAATAATGCATACTTCTCAGTTGTAGTCTTATAATAATTGAATGCACCTGTAGAATCGGCAATCCATTTTTCAAATTCCTTTTGTGTTAAAACATGTATCTTTGAATACATATTCGAGTGCCTCAATCCGCAGTATTCAGCACAAGCAATAATATAAGTTCCAACTTTTTCAGGGTGGATGACCATGTAATTCTGCCTACCGTAAATCACATCTTCTTTGATTCGAAACGCAGGTATATACAAAGAGTGATTGACATCCATCGAATTTAGTTCAAGTTTTATTGGCCTGTTAGCAGGCACATAAAGCTCATTCGATTTCTTTCCGTTGTTATATTCAAACTCCCAAGCCCACATTCTTGCTATAACCTTGACCGTCATCGCTCCTTTGGGTACTACACGTGATTCGTGGAACACAGCATAGCCGAAGTAAAACATCACAAGTACAAGTATTGTGGGAATAACAATCCATAAAATTTCGAGAGTATTATTACCTTCGATTTGAGATGCTTTCGGATTTCTTTTCTTGTTGTATTTGATGACAAAATATATCATCGCAGCAGTTACTCCAAGTAGAAAAAGAACAGAAATACCTACAATCAACAGCATAACGCTGTCAACCGATTCTGCATATTTAGTAGCTTCACCAAGCATATTTCACAACCTCATCTAAAGAATACATCGAAAGCAGTTAATACAAACACAGATAGCAGCGTCATCAGGGCTATTGCAATAAAAACTTTGAAAATTTTCTCTTCAAACTTTATGTGCATGAATATATTTATAACAAAAGCGGATTTCACAGCCGCAATTAACAAAGCAACCGCTAAAGCTATGTTCCCTAAATTAATTCCCGATATGCTGACAGTGGTTACAGTTAAACCTACCAGCACAAGCCAAATGAGAACATAAGTTCCATAACCAACCGAATGATTTTTTTCAGAATGTTCGTTAGCCATCCTTCACCCTTAGCGCATTAAATAAAACAACGGAAACAAAAATATCCATATCAGGTCAACCAAATGCCAGTATAATCCCGAATTCTCGAGCTTAACATAATTTGTAGGTGTAATACTATTTCTGGTGATGAAGACAAACATAAACACCAGAATCGTCATACCCGCGATTACGTGCAGGGCATGAAGCCCTGTCATTGCATAATACATACCATAGAACAAATATTCACCCCTTGGTTTATCAATTAATACATCCGAACCGGGAAAAAAGCCATGCTCAAATTTTGCCGACCATTCAAAATATTTATTTACTAAAAAACCGAGAGCAAGAATTTTCGTAGAAGCGAGAAGAAACAGTGACAATCCTTTCCTGCTTCTCTGCATCGCTGCAATAGAGAGAGCCATTGTCATACTGCTCGTAAGCAGAATGATTGTGTTGAATGTTCCGATCCCCACATTCAGCTCTCTTGCCGCAATATGAAACTCATGATAATACTGTAGTCTGTATGCCATATACAGCAAGAATAAACCTCCAAACAAAAGAAGTTCGGTAAACAGGAAAAGCCACATTCCCATCTTGGCGCCTGTGTCGTCGCGGTGAACATGCTCTTCATGTAAATTTTCAGTATGATTTTTTATAACAGTATCGCTCACTTAGCCTCCTCTTCACCATAATTGTAGGGCCCATGAGTAATCACAGGTATCTCATCGAAATTATGAACAGGAGGCGGCGAAGGTATCGTCCATTCCAGTGTCTTACCGCCCCATGGATTGGCTTCCGCCTTAGCTCCTCTTTTTATGCTCCTGTGAAGGTTTCCAAACATCAGTAATATTCCCGAAATCAGTATCCATGAACCGACCGTTGATATTATTTGTAATGTCTGAAACTGTGGCAGGTAATCCCAATATCTTCTTGGCTGTCCCTCGTATCCAAGTATGAACATTGTAAAGTACAACATGTTGAATCCGATAAAAATCAATGCGATTGACCATTTTGCCACTTTTTCATTATACATCCTTCCGAACATTTTCGGGAGCCAGTAATGAAGTGCGGCAAAGAAAATCATGACAGTGCCGCCAAACATCACATAATGAAAATGGGCGACTACGAAATATGTATCGTGTACATGAACATTTGTTGCAAGGGAACCGAGAACCAGTCCGGTCAATCCGCCGATTGAAAACAGAAAGATAAACATCATAACGAATAACAATGGGGCACCGGGTGTGATTGAGCCTTTATACAAAGTTGCAACCCAGTTAAACACTTTCACTCCGCTGGGTATAGCCACTAAAAATGTCAGCAGTGAGAAAATAAACCTTGAAGTATCACTTATACCCGTAGTAAACATGTGGTGAGCCCAAACGAAATAACCTATAAATGCTATTGCAAGGCTCGAAAATGCTATAGCTTTGTATCCAAAAATCGTTCTTTTTGCAAATGTAGGTATTATCTCAGAAACCGCACCCATAGCCGGCAAAATCATTATATATACTGCAGGATGAGAATAAATCCAAAATAAATGCTGAAAGAGAAGAGGGTCGCCTCCCAACGCAGGGTCGAAAATACCAAGTGAAAATGCCCTTTCAACTATAACAAGTATAATTGTTATACCAACGACCGGTGTTGCAATCACCTGTATCCATGCAGTCGAATATATAGCCCATACAAACAATGGCATTTTAAAAAATGTCATTCCGGGTGCTCTCAGCCTGTGAACTGTTGTAACGAAGTTAATACCGGTCAGTATAGAAGAAAAGCCGAGTATAAAAGCCGCAAACAATGGCAATGATACATTTGTTCCAGTTCTAAGACTGTACGGCACATAAAATGTCCAGCCTGTGTCAATTGGTCCTCCCTGAAGAAAAAGAGAAGCAATCGCAAAAATACCGCCAACAACATATAACCACCACGATAACAAATTCAAACGTGGAAAAGCAACATCCCTCGCACCAATCTGGAGGGGTAGCATGAAATTACCGAAAACGGCGGGTAATCCGGGAATGATAAACAAAAATATCATTATGACACCGTGAAGTGTAAAGAATGCATTATATGTCTGTGCATCCATTATAGTTTTACCCGGAGTCAGCATTTCCAGTTTCATTAAAAAACCGAGCGTAATACCAACAAGCAAAAATGCCATCATGCCTGTCATGTACATTATGCCGATTCTCTTATGGTCTGTAGATAGAATCCACTTGAAGATTCCCTTGTGCTTGCTCTCTGCCTGCAGAAAGTTTATATATGGTTTTGATTCACTATTTTCACTCATTTTTCCTGGCCTGCGATATTATTTTTTCTTCCTTTAACTAATAAAATTGATATAAATACAACCACGAATAACAGGAGAATACCACCTGCAACTTTTGTAAAGTTGAAAACATATTTTTTACCATCGGCATCGTAGCTGTAACAGAATTGGAGAACCTTGTTAATCGTCGGTGATGATTTCCCTTCGCTAGCCTCAATCAGAGCCATTTTCAAGTCGAAGGGCAAAAACGTTGTCCCGAATAAATAACGTGATATTACACCTTTTGGTGAAAGAACGATAACAGTAGAAGTGTGAATAAAATCATCGGCTGTGTCCCTCATGAAATAAAAGCCGACGGCATCAGTTAAAGCCCTGATGCTTGCACTGTCGCCCACCATAAACTGCCACGCATCCTTCGGTATCTTCTTCTCCAATCCTGCAAGATAATTATTCTTCCATTTATAAGCATCGGCAGCTGTCTCATTTTGGTCGAAGCTTAATGTAATTATCTGATATTCCTTTCCTGCTTCCATGTCCATTTTGTCTATTGTCTCGCTCAATCCGTTAAGAAGAGGCGTGCATATATTCGGGCAATGATAATAAACGAGTGCAAGAACGGTCGGCTTGTTTATTATTGAATCCAAACTTAATGTATCGCCTGTTGAGTTGACAAATCTCAGGTTCATTGGTATCGTTTTATCTAATTGTTCTTCGAGTCCGACTACAGGTTTCTTTTTTAAATCCGAGTAGGAGTTAACAATACACGTAAACATGAGGATTAACAGCAATATTAAATTTTTTAGTTTCATAACATTATTTCAAATTGTTTGATTTACTTTTATTAATCCTGATAGATAATTATATAAAATTGACAGGTCATCTTTAGACAACAGCATAATATCAGGTTTGAAGCCGCTCTGTCTGTTTGTTATAACAAAATTCAAAAATTCGTTAGCACCTCCTCTCCAAATCTGAGATTTCAATAAAGTTGAAACGGCTTTCATCTTATTTACGGCAATCGTATTGAATATATCATATCCTGGTTCATTAGGATTATTTTTTATATGTTCGATAATTTTTTTCACATTATCTTTATCAGATTTTGATTCATCTGCCAATTTTACGACTGCCATGCTGACTGGTATCTGTGATGGGACCTTTCTTCCGGCAGACAGACTGTAAGTTTGGTCCATATCTTTAATTTCACTTTCAGTTACACCCGGAAGCTCAGGAGTTATTGTTTTCATATAATGGATGATATCCAGCCTGTCTTCAACCGAAAGGAAATCATAAGAAGTCATGCCCGTTTTAGGAATTCCCTCCTGCAAAGTTTTAAATATTTGGGAAAAGCTGTTTCCGTTTTTCCATCCTTCCGATTCATGATAATTTCTTGGTTTAGGCTGTAATGCTATTCCCCCGGGGCCATCGCCGTTGCCCTGTTCTCCATGGCAAACGGCACAATTAGCAATATAAAGCTCTTCGCCTTTTTGAATTTGCTTCTCACTTGGCTTCTTTATTGTAACTAAATCAATACCAACCGAAACTTCACCCTTAACAGGTGTCAAATCTTCAATAACTTCTGTAGTATCTTTCAGTACGGGCGGTGTCTCGTTTGTATGAATAATATCGAGCTTATGAATGTAAATAAGGCCGATGAAAACAAATGCTGCAATAAAATACGGATATATTATGCCGAACCACCTGACAGGTGTTCTCAGCACATTCCTGAAATTTATTTCTATTTCCTTATCTTTCATATCCTGCATTTGTTTTTCCTTTTTTCCTAATCTACATTACAAATGAAACTCAATGCTCCGTTTCAGTTTCGGGTCACCTACCGGCAATAGGTTTGTATTTTTTGCCCTCATTGTAAAAATTAATATTATTATTCCTACACAAAGAATGGGATAACCAAGCTCGTTCCAGCTAAATGCAATTCCCGACTTGCTGTAATTCGGCATCACCAGCCAATACAAATCATAATAATGTGAAAACAGTATCCAGATTGCTGCAAGTTTCAATCTCTTGGGGTCTTTTTTTGACGGCTGGGTTAAAAGTAAAGCATAAGGTACTACGAACCTGAAAACAACCATTCCAAGACTTATGTATTTCCAGCTACCTTCCCAGCGGTTAATGAACCAATACGTTTCTTCAGGCAAATTAGCATACCAAATCAGCAGGAACTGGCTGAAAGCAATGTATGCCCAAAAGTTTGTGAAGGCGAACATCAATGCACCCAGGCTGTAATAATGGTCGCTTTTTATTTTCACTCCAAACAAATCAAGCTTGGCTAACCTGACAACTGCAAAAGTTGTAGCGGCAAGTGCTGCCATTAAACTACCGGAAAAATAATAAACACCGAAAATTGTCGAAAACCAGTGAGGCTCGAGGCTCATAAGCCAGTCAACAGCTACTATCGTTATTGTTATACCAAAGAAAGGCATGAAGATGGCGGCAAAGATTGTGTTCCTCTTTGTCAGGCTTTGTTCCATGGTTTTGTCCTGCTTCTTTGAATTGCCAATGAAAATAAAATAGAATAACCACCATATAATGAAAATAACCGCCAGCCTTACAAAAAAGAATGTTTCATTCAGATAGGGAGATTTCCCCGCAAGAATAGCATCCTTTGCAACTGCTTCAACGTGTGACCAATGGAACACACTGTGCATATTTAACAAAAATGGCAGGGCAAGAACCGGTACAATAAAAATTACTGCACTTAAAAACTCTGTTATTCTCCTGAATACAACACTCCATACAGCACCTACAAGATATTCCAAGGCAATTAGAAATAGTGAAGCAACTCCGATGCTGAGAACAAATGACGAACCGATTATGCTGTTATATGCAGTTCTTTCGGGATTTGTGATATAAGAAACAATGACAATAATCAAACCTAAGATAGTAAATGCCAAGCCTGCATATTTTGCTTTTATGGGCAATTCTTTTTTCTGATAATCCAATGTGAAGCCTTTATCGCTCATTTCAAATCATCCTCCTTAGCATTGACTGCCCTTTGTAAAGCCCTGACATACAGAATGACAGCCCATCTTTCGTCGGGAGTAAGTTGTTGAGCATAAGAAGGCATTATGTTTTGTCCTTCCGTAATTACAGCGAAAATTCTCCCGTCCGTCCAAGTCCTTACCTTATCCGAATGTAGGCTGGGAGGATTAGGAAACTGCCCGTTGAGCCTTGCATCTCCCTTGGCAAAATTTCCGTGACAGGGACTGCAATACGTATTATATTTCTTCTTACCGAGTGTAAGTGTCTTTTCATCGGGAATAAACGGATTCACTAACTTTTCTCCTGCAATATCAGGCTGTCCTGCGAACATGTACGGCATAGAACCTCTGGCAACCGTCCCTGAAACAGGATTTCTCATTCCGAATCCGTCTTTAAATATCTTACTGTGACTTTGAGGCATAACTCTGCTTTGCTCCATCATCCAGTTGAATGGCTCCATATAAAGTAATTTATTCAATGTGAAATATGATGCTCCCGAAATAATAATAGCTGTGAATAAAAGAAAAACCATAAATTTTAATTCAAATATTTTCGGCTTTTTATTTAACTCTGCAATATCAAAATTAATTTCACTGATTCTCTTTGCACCAAGTTTTTCAAATAACTTTTTCACCCTAACTACATCAAATAGGGAATCCTCTGCTTCGATGCTTATACCGAATTTATCATTCGACACGCTTTTCATATAATCAGTGTCATGCAGTGGATGGCTTAAATTCGGAAATCTGAAATAAAGAAATAACATTGTCAGCACTGTACCGACAGAGGCAATTAAAACAGTAACCTCAAATGTTACCGGAATAAATGCGGGAAAAGCAAAGAAAGGCTTTCCCCCTATAACGACAGGATAGTCCATAGACATTGACCACCACATGAAAAATAATGCACCAATAGCACCCGTCAAACCGAGTGCCAGTGCGAAATATCCAAGCTTTGAAGGCGGAAGTTTCATCTTGATGTCCAAGCCATGCACGGGATAAGGAGTGTTCACATCATACTTTGTATAACCTTCCTTCTGCACTGCTTCCACAGCCTGAACGATTTCATCGGGTGTATCAAATAGACCGGTAACTGAATATAAATTTCTATTTTCCATTATTGAGCACCTCCATGATGAGTTGGCTGTCCCCCGGTAATAACACTCTTAACTTCGGCTATTGAGACTACAGGCATTGTCTTGATAAATATCAGAATCCATGTAAAGAAAAATCCGAAACTGCCTATCAAAATTCCTGTATCAATCACTGTCGGTGTGTAAATACCCCAGCTTGACGGCAGGTAATCACGTGAAAGTGATGTAACGATAATCACAAATCTTTCGAACCACATTCCAACATTAACAAGTACACCTATTATAAACATTATCGGAATTGAACGCCGGATTTTCTTAATCCAGAACAATTGAGGAAAAATAACATTACAGCTTACCATCGTCCAGTATGCCCATGCGTAATCGCCGAATGCACGGTTGACAAACGCAAATGTTTCTATCGGATTGCCGCTGTACCATGCTATAAAGAATTCCATTGCATAAGCATAACCGACCATCGAACCTGTAACGATAATGATTTTATTCATTTTCTCGAGTGTATCAAGCGTTATGATATGCTCATAATTGAAAATTTTCCTTACAAATATCAGAACGTTCTGCACCATAGCAAATCCCGAGAACACAGCTCCTGCAACGAAATATGGCGGAAATATTGTCGTGTGCCACCCGGGAAGTATTGACACTGCAAAGTCAAAGCTTACTATTGTATGAACCGACAATACAAGCGGTGTTGCAAATCCTGCGAGAACCAGGTAAACCATTTCGTAATGATGCCAGTGCCTGTTAGAATGTCTCCAGCCAAGGCTTACGATTGAATATATAACTTTCTTGATATTGTTTACTGTTTTGTCTCGTAGAGTTGCAAAGTCGGGGATCAAACCGACATACCAGAAAATGAATGACACCGTAAAGTATGTTGACACTGCAAATACGTCCCACAAAAGCGGTGACGTGAAATTAACCCAAAGCGAGTTTTGATTCGGATAAGGGAATAACCATCCGTCTAACCAGGGCCTGCCTACGTGAATTAACGGGAATAGTCCTGCCGTCATAACGGCAAATATTGTCATACCTTCTGCGAATCGTGCTATACCCGTTCTCCATTTTTGCCTGAATAAGAATAAAATTGCCGATATTAATGTTCCTGCATGCCCGATACCAACCCAAAAAACGAAGTTCACAATATCGAATGCCCAGCCCACCGGATTGTTGTTTCCCCACATTCCGGTACCATACACAAATGTCAATCCAAGGCATGTTGCTCCGAAAAGCATTAAGGTAACAGATATTGTCAATGCAATATAGTATTTCTTATTAGGCCTGGTCTCAAGCGGCTTTGATATAAGATCGGTAATCTCGGCAAAGGTTGGCCTGCCTTCAATGACCGATAGTTCCCGTGTATAATCAACACTCACGATTGACCCTCCGCCGCTTTGTTCCTCAATCTTGCAATGTATGTTACATTTGGCTTAATATTCAACTCTTCCAAAACATGATACCCAAGTTTGTGATTTCTTATATAATCAATTGGTGAATCTTTTTCATGTGCATCGCCGAAAGTAATGGCTTCTGCCGGACATGCTTCCTGGCATGCGGTTTTGACTTCACTTCCTTTTAATGGTACTCCGTTCTTTATAGCTTCCTGCCTTGCTTCCATTATTCTCTGAACGCAGAAAGTGCATTTTTCCATCACACCACGCGAACGGACTGTAACCTCGGGATTCTGCATCAGGCTCAGTGAATCCTTATTATAATAGCCGTCTGCAAAATGATTTCTGAAATTATAGAAATTAAATCTTCTTACTTTATAAGGGCAGTTGTTCGAGCAGTAACGTGTTCCGACGCACCTGTTGTAAATCATCTGGTTCAGTCCGTCAGGGCTGTGGTTAGTAGCAACAACGGGACAAACATTCTCGCATGGTGCATCATCGCAGTGCATGCAAAGCATAGGCTGGTTACTGGTTTCAGGCTCTTCCGGCGAGTCGCTGTAATACCTGTCAACTCTAATCCAGTGCATTTCCCTTCCTACTTTTACCATGTCTTTCCCGACAATCGGAACATTGTTTTCGACATTGCAAGCAGATACACAGATGCCGCATCCAACGCATTTGTTCAGGTCAATTGCCATTGCCCATTTTGTGCCTGTGTATTGCACCCTGTTAACTATCGAAATATCTTCTATTTTCGGTTTTCCTTCTCTAAAGAAATCCGGATTTTTAATATAAGCGGCAACTGTTCCTTCCTGTATAATGCTTCTTTGTTTATGAAACTCCATCACCTCAGGTTCATTGATTGCATGATGCTCCTGTGTCGAAGCAAATTTATATTTCCCACTTGCTTTTGAGATGCTGATACCTGAAATTAGCATTGGAGTATAATTTTTCTTTGAAATGAATTGTATTCCATCGAAACCAACTTTTGAGCCGACTGTTCCGCCAACTTTCCTTCCATAACCCAGTTCTATTGAAACAACACCATCAGCCATACCAGGTTGAATCATAACGGGGACTGATAATTTCTTTCCACTTGCTTTGATTTCTATGTAGTCGCCGATTTTTACACCAAGTTGTTTGGATGTATTCAGAGAAATTGATGCATAATTGTCCCATGTTACTTTTGATACAGGATGAGGAAGCTCCTGAAGCCATCCGTTGTTTGCAAACCTGCCGTCACCGATTGTGTAATTCCTCGTTAACATTAGGATAACACCTTTTGAATCTGGGTAGTGGAGCAATTCATTTGCACTCGTATAAATCTCTCCAATTGTTTGAGCAGGTGCTTTATAATTCACAACACCATCATGGAGTGCGGCAAACCAGAATGAACGGAAATCCGATGCAACTGAAAGCGAAGGATAAATATTCTGTTCCCAGTTTTTCATCATATACTGATGGTAGCCGTCTTCAGAATAATTCTCTGCATTTCCACCTATCAATAGATGAAGTATTGATTCCTTCTGCCTTGTATTATATAGAGGTGCAATAACAGGCTGTTGCAAACTAAATAGACCTGTCCTTGTCTGAAAATCTCCCCAGCTTTCAAAGTTGTGATGAATCGGCAGAACATAATTGCTTCTGACAGAAGTATCATTTTCATTTTCACACATTGTAACAACAACAGGTACTTTCTTCAATGCTGATGCATATCCATAATCAGGTGCAAAATGGAAAACAGGATTTGTATCAAAATGCAGAATAACAGCCACATTACCGCCATTCATTGAATTAATCAACGATTCAATTTCAGCATTTTCGGAAAGAGGCATTTGTTTAACATTTCCTCTTTCCTTATTATATAAAGCATTATTTCCAAGTACATCATTCAAAGCATTCACAGCAATATGAACTTCTTCGGAAAGAATATCCCCAGCATAAACAATTGACTTCCCTTTGTTTGAAATCAAATCATTCACAAGAGAATTTAATACGTTCTCGGATAGTTTATATTTACTTGTAATTCCTTTGAGATTGTATTGCCCAATTTTTGCTGATAGTGATGGATTAAGTGTTGTCGAAGTAACTTTCCTGACAAATATAATTTCATTCAGGAGGCTCATTACAAACTCAAACTGCGCATCAGGTTTTATTCTAAGCCTGTGGTCCGAGTTCATTCCCGTAAGGCTCATACCACCTTCGGCAACATATAGCCTGTTGAAATTCTTTGCATCATCAACATTTCTCTTTCCTGCAAACAATCTTATTTGCTCGACAAAGTTTCCTTCATTCCCGAGAAAATCTGATTCAAGTGAAAGTATAACATTTGCATCACCCCAGCTAATCACAGGAAAGTTTGATTCACCATAGCATTGCTTCCATGCAGACTGCCTGTTTTTATCATTGAAAAGTTCATAAGAATATACTTTCCCTGTCGGATATTTTAATTTGAAATCTTCAAATAGTTTTTTCTGTGAAGGTGATAGAACAGAGTGAGTAATAATAGCAATCTCTTTATTATCTGCCGAAGCTTTATTCATAGCCTCTATAATTTTATTATCAATATTTTTCCAATTAGCCGGTTTGAATTTACCGTTAGCTCCCGACAAAGGCTCCTTCAGCCTTTCCGGGTCATAGAGATTAAGAATATTTGCCTGTCCTGCCGCACAAATCTTTCCTCTGCTAATTGGGTGGTCGGGATTGCCGTCAATCTTTATAGGTCTTCCTTCCCTGGTTTTAATCAAAATTCCGCAGGTATTTGAACATCCTGTGCAGGTCGAAGCATAATAGTTTGCTACACCGATTGTCAAGTCGTCAGGCTTTTTGTTGTAAGGAATAATCTCGCCTTTATCCCGGTAATCAGTGCATGCAGTTGCAGCAAAAGCCGCAGAAGCACCTGCCAGTGCAAGGAATTTCCTGCGTGAGTGAGAAGGTTGAGCATCGAGATTGAACTCCTCGGTCATTCCTTCAGCAAACTCATTTTCTTTTGCTTTCGCAAAATTGAGGCTGTTCTTTAAATCATCCAAGCTAAGCCAGAATTTCTTATTTTCTTCATTCCTGCTCATTTAACCGAACCTCTTTTATTTCTTTTAACAGCTTCAGGATGTACAGACACTTGTAAAGTGTTGTTGCCCGCTAAACTTTTTCTATCTTTTTTCCCGGAGCCGACAAGCTTAGTTGCCGCCAGTCCTGCTGTGCCTATTCCAAGCACACCGAGGAATTTTCGCCTCTTCAAAATTTCATTATTTATATTTTCTTTTTTCATATATACTCACTTTGCATTTCATTCTCTATCTGTGACATGCATTGCAGTTGTCAGGACCATTCTTAATCTGCCTTGCAAGTTCAGGTAATTTCTCATGTGCATTGCGGTGGCAGTTAAGGCATGAGCCCATCGTAAACGAGTGAACCTGCGAAACCACATCCATCCTTGCCACATCACCATGACAATTCTTGCAGTCAATTCCTTTGTTAACATGAACGCTATGATTGAAATAAGCATAATCAGGCACGCGGTGAATTCTCTTCCATGGAATTGCTTTTCCCGATTTAAAAAATCCTGTCAGTTTAATTATTTCCGGTTTGTCTTTTCTTGCTATTGTGTGACAGTTCATACAAATTGATGCCGTTGGTATCGTTGCAAACCTCGACTTTTCGACTCCTGTATGGCAGTACTGGCAGTCAATCTTCATAGTACCCGCATGAATCTTATGTGAAAAATTGATTGGCTGTTCCGGAGCATAGCCGATGCCGTCGCGTTCGGGACGCGATATAAAATAAGTTAAAGTAAACGATAAAATAATAACAAAAACAGTTACAGGTAGCCTTACTTTAAGAGCATAATCCAATACAGTTTTCTTCACCTGCTGCCTTCAATAAAATTCAACATCAATGAATGGTACTTAGAACAATAACAGAAAATACTAACCAGAATAATAGAGAGTGTCTTATAAAAATAACTCTCAAAGAACTTTAACAATTAAAATCAGACAATAACATCTTTAATTAACAAACTGACAACATGTATAGTTTTCAAAACTAATAAAACCACAAATAACATACAAATCTCATTTTTTATAACCTTTTTGTTATTAGGCATTGGCACTTGATTTACAGTTATTTAGGCAAAACTAAAAAAATATTATTTTTTCATTTTTCTAAAAATTATTATAAGCAACACTGAAACATTTTCCCATTTTTTTTGTTATTACATAAAACAATAATACAGAAAGGGAAAAACTATGAAAAATATTCTAATCTTTCTTTGCTTGTTAATTTTAATTCAATTGAATTTACTTAGTCAGTGGGAACAGTGTAATACCGGATTATATGGTGGTAATATCAGAACCATAGCCAATGATGTTGATAATATTTTTATAGGTACTAAGGAAGGTGGTGTATTTCTTTCTACAAACAGAGGAAACAATTGGAAAGCAAAAAATAATGGTTTAACAAAATTGTATGTTCAATCATTATTAATAAATGGGAATAATATTTTTGCAGGAACATGGGGTGATGGAATATTTTTATCCACTGACAAAGGAGACAATTGGACTGTAAAAAACAATGGTTTAACAAACTTATATATTCAGTCACTCGCAGTAAGCGGAAATTTTTTATTCGCTGGAACACTAGCAGTAGGAATATTTATTTCAAGTGATAACGGGAATAATTGGATTCAAAAAAATAATGGTATCACAAACAGTTTATCCATCCAAACAATTACAGTAAATGGAAACAATATTTTTATCGGGACTATGGGAGGTGGAATTTTTCTATCAACAAATAATGGCGATAGCTGGTCGGAAAAAAATGAAGGATTAACTAATCCCGATGTTCGAGCAATATCAATGAACGATAGTTTATTAATTGCAGGTACAATGGGTGGTGGAATATTTGTATCTTCTGATAACGGAAACAACTGGATAGAAAAAAATAATGGACTGACTTACCCTGATGTTCAGGCAATAACAATAAATGATAATTATATTTTTGCCGGGACTCTAGACCATGGTATATTTCTTTCATCAGACAATGGTAACAGTTGGGAACGTAAAAATAATGGACTAATAAATTGGACCATCAATGCTTTATCCTTAATCGGTGATGATGTCTTTGCAGGAACTAATGGTAATGGTATATTTACAACTTCTGATAATGGGAATTATTGGTACCCAAGTGTATCTGGTTTAACATATTTAGACATACTCACACTGACAACAAATGGAAATAATATTTTTGCAGGCACTAAAGGTGGTGGAATCTATCTTTCAACAGATTATGGAGAAACATGGATTGAAAGGGATTCAGGTGTGACAAAATTAAATGTCAACACAATTGCAGTAAATGGAAATGATATTTTTGCAGGTTTGGAATGGGGTGGTATTTATTATTCCTCTGATTATGGCATTAACTGGTCAGAAAGAAATTCAGGTTTAAAAAATTTAGTAGTACGTTCGCTTGTTTTTTATGATACCAATATTATTGCCGGAACGGTAAAATATGATACTTATATACCAAGTGGAATTTACATTTCAACTGACAACGGGAATATCTGGTTAGAAAAAAACAATGAATTAAAACATGAATCTGTTTTATCTTTTTTAGTAAAAGGCGATAGTTTGTTTGTCGGTACTTTAGGAAGGATTTTTCTTTCAACTGATAAAGGAGATAATTGGGTTGAAAAATATGAAACTAATTTTGGTATTCGTTCATTAAAATTATGTGGAAATAATATTGTAGCTGCTATTGAAGCAAAAGAAGGAATAGTAATTTCATCAGACAATGGGGAAACATGGACTGAGAAAAACTCTGGATTAACGAAAAGGTTAGTATATGCATTAACGGTTATTGATAATAATATTTTTGCCGGTACAATGGGTGGTGGAATTTTCTTATCCACTAATATTGGTGAATCCTGGACTGTTATTAATTCAGGATTAACAAATAAGATTGTAATGTCATTAACAATAAATGGAGATTATGTATTTGCAGGTACTGAAGAAGGTAAGATATTTAGAGCTAAGCTTAGTGATTTTGGAATTAACATTGCGAATGATGATATGCATTTGGGAAATAATTTAAAAATTTCTCCCAATCCCGCTTCCTCATCCATTAATGTTGCTTATAATTTGCAATCAACAGGCACTGCACAACTAATAATAACAAATTCTTACGGTCAGCAGGTATATAAAACAAATGTGATTAATATAAATCTGGATCTTGAACAAAAACATTCAATAGACATCAGCACTTTTCCTAATGGTTTGTATTTTGTTACTCTGCGTTCACCTTCTGTGGCACTGACCAAGGGAGTGGTGGTGCTGAAGTAAAAGTGTTGAGTGTTGGATTTTAAATTGTAGAGATTTAAAATTTTAAATCCCATTATAAATTATAAATTTTGAATTTTAAATTCATTGAAAATTGTAAAATTGAAAATTGAAAATTCTTTGTCTTGGGTGTTGGGTGTTGAGTTGCTTTGCGAACTTCGCAGCTTCTTTGCGACATCGCGTGAAACAAATTTGTTTTGTTGTGGGTTACCGGCTATGGATGCTGAAATAAATTCAGCATGACATTGTATATAATTCCTATTTTGCATTTTGCATTATCAGTTAATATATAACCTCTATTCGTAATTCATAATTCATAATTCGTAATTGATTTGTTGTATAATTATTCAATAAAGGTTAATTTTGTAATCTCGATAAAATACGGCGGGGGTAGCTCAGTTGGTAGAGTCCCAGATTGTGGCTCTGGTTGTCGCGGGTTCGAGCCCCGTCCCTCGCCCCAAAACCCTGTGTTTATCTTACATAGCTTCGTAACCGGACATCTCGGACATTGCGTGTGTGATAATACTGAGGTTCTGTGTTCTAAATGAAAATTTAATTATAAAGAAGGAAATTGAAAATACTATTAATTCTTTCCTTTTTTTATTCCGAAAATATTATGACATATTAGAATTGTTCTTTTTTTTGAATAGCCAATATCTTCAGATAGTGGTGGTTTTTTTAACAGAGTTCCAATGTAGAGATAGGTCTTAGGCCTGTCTCTACAGGGATAAATTACATATGTGCATGGATTTCGTACACACTACTTAAAAGTAGTAGCTATTCAGAACTTTGAATACAAAAAGAATCTATGTCTTTTTATTTAGTTTATTTGAAATTATTTTCTTTAAAATAAAATAATACAAATTTTTCCACAAAAAGATGAGATAAAAAAATGGCTGGAACAAAAATTACTGTAAAAGACGGGATACTGAATGTCCCCGATGACCCTATTCTACCGTTTATTGAAGGCGACGGCACAGGACCCGATATTTGGGCGGCAACTGTTCGCGTGCTCGAAGCCGCAGTTGAAAAGGCATACAAAGGCAAAAAGAAAATCGTCTGGCGTGAAGTTCTCGCCGGAGAAAAAGCATTCAAAGCAACGGGTGAATGGCTTCCTCAGGAAACTTTGGATGTGATTAAGGAACATATCGTAGGAATCAAAGGTCCATTAACGACACCCGTTGGAGGCGGCATCCGTTCCTTAAATGTGGCTCTGCGTCAGATTCTCGACCTTTATGTCTGCCAAAGGCCCGTCCGCTGGTTCAAAGGAGTTCCTTCACCCGTAAAAAAACCTGAACTTACCGACATGATTATTTTCAGGGAAAACTCCGAAGATATTTACGCTGGTATCGAATGGATGGCAGGAACACCAGAGGCAAAGAAAATAGTTGATTTTCTTATAAAAGAAATGGATGTTAAAAAAATCAGATTCCCTCAGACATCGTCAATCGGCATCAAGCCTGCATCATCCGAAGGTTCAAAGAGGCTTGCACGTGCGGCAATCAATTATGCACTGAAACACAAAAAACCTTCGGTCTGCTTCGTGCATAAAGGCAACATCATGAAATTCACGGAGGGGGCTTTCAAGAACTGGGGTTATGAAGTTGCCGAGGAAGAATATGGAGACATGACTTTCACATGGAGGCAATACGACAAGATTAAAGCAGAACAAGGCGAGGCTGCAGCAAATAAAAAACAGGAAGAAGAATTGAAATCAGGAAAACTGCTCGTTAAGGACTTTATCGCTGATGCATTCTTACAGCAGATTCTTACACGTCCCAACGAGTATTCGGTAATAGTAACGATGAACCTGAACGGCGATTACATATCGGATGCACTTGCCGCTATCGTCGGCGGTATCGGTATCGCTCCCGGTGCAAACATCAACTACATCACAGGACATGCAGTATTCGAGGCAACACACGGCACAGCCCCGAAATATGCTAACCTCGATAAAGTCAATCCCGGTTCATTAATCCTTTCGGGAGTGATGATGTTTGAATACCTCGGCTGGCAGGAAGCCGCAGGCCTGATAGTAAAAGGAATCGAAAACACAATCGGCAAGAAGCAGGTTACCTACGATTTTGCCCGTTTGACCGAAGGCGCAAAGGAACTCAAATGCTCCGAATTCGGAACCGCAATAATCGAAAACATGTGATTATTAAAATATAATTTGTGATGATGATGAGCCTGTGGTTTTTTGCCGCAGGCTTTTTTTTGAATGAATAGCTACTATCTTAAGATAGTGGAAAATGAAAACAAACATACACAAGGAATTTATCCCCAGTTTTGAAAAAAATTTCAATTGCACTGTAACATTTTTCATTATTTTGTGTCTTTAACCCGGATTATTCAATAGAAATTGAAATGGTATAATTTAATGTCATGCTGAGCGAAGTCGAAGCATCTTTCCCCCTTTTTCAAAGGGGGATTAAGGGGGTTTCAGAATCTTCGTCGTTACACTTTTCTCAGAATGTCAGTCAGGCACTTGCTTTTAGGATAATAATAAACTTCTAATGAATAATTTGGGTTTAACCTTAGTAAAAAGCAAAGTAACCGGCTATATTAACCTTATTAGCTTATTCAACCAAAAATCTAAAGGGTAATAAGGTTTGATTTGTAGAATAATAAGTTTTGTTACTAAGGTAAAAAGGGTGAAATAAGGTTTTGACTAAGGCTTGTAAAATTTATGCGTAAGGCGAGTTAGTAATTCGTAATTGAATTGATAAAAGTTCAATAGAAATCAAGTAGGAGGTAAGGGATTATTTCCCTTACCGTCCTCTCACACCACCGTAC
>Ga0156686_1090_pt1 | contig 44046 bp, 36 predicted proteins | sample RifOxyC2_FD_112016 | JGI IMG/M metagenome (GOLD analysis project Ga0156686, IMG submission 112016) | Ignavibacteria bacterium RIFOXYC2_FULL_35_21
ACTTTACTTTTTACTAAGGTTAAATGTACTTGATAAGGTTTTTAAAATTACAAAGGTGTAGAATAAAGTTTTCAATATTGCGTAACGTGAATTAATAATTCAAAATTCAAAATTTAATTTAGACTTTCTTTTTCCGTTCAATACGGCGAATGGTTTTATAAAGGGATATGACAAGAATAGTAATAATAAGAGTTGCCACTCCCAAGCCGTAGCGGCGGTAGTAATAGTCATTAACGGCAAGTTCCGCCTCGTGATTTACAATGGAGGCAGTGCTGAAGCCCTTCCTGACGACTCCCTGGAATTTACTTAAATTAAATGAATGAACCATAGTGCGTGCTTCCAATCGTGCCTGGTGAGCATCTCTCAACTTATATTTTGCCTCGCTAATTTCCATGCCTTTTTGTTCTGCTTCATTAACTAATGCTATAGCCCTTTTTTCCGAATTTTCGAGGCTGTCAATCAGCATTCTCATGGTTTTTGCTACCTTGAATCCTTTAACATTGTCATTTTGTTTATGGCAGTTGCCGCATACTGCACCTTTATCTACACCAAGCAGCCTGTCTGTTGCAGTGATTATCTCATGGTTGCCGTGGCAGGTTTCGCACTCGGGATATTTTCGCTCGTCAAATGCCTTCTTATGAGGGCTGGACGAAAACAGTTCGGAATTCAATGCATGGCAAGTGCCGCAGACCTTGGAAATTGACTCTATGCCGGGAGGGGTTGCTCCGTGGTTGCCATGGCAGTCGTTGCAGGCAGGTGCAGAAACGTCATGTTTTTTGAGCAATGCAATGCCGTGAACGCTTTGGGTATATTTTTCAAATTGATTAGTTGGTATTTTATATTCTTTCATATATTCGGAATTGCTGTGGCAATGTGCACAAGTTGAAGGTAGATTTGTTTTATATACTTTTGATTTCAAATCGTTTTTTTGTCTAATGTCATGCCCGCCATGACAACTTGTACAAACGGCAACTTTATTATCTCCTTTTGCATGGAGCATGCCATGTACGCTTGTGCGGTATTTCACTGCCTGGTCAATGGGCAAAGATGGATTATAAGTACGCATAAAGGATGCGTTGCTGTGGCAGGAGCCGCAGGTTTTGATTACGTTTGACGGATGCACAGGCGATGCCTTGTCTTTAACATGAGCTATGCCATGAGCATTATGGCATGAAATGCACTGGAGCATGTTTTCTTTGCCGGATGTAGAAAGTTTTCCATGAACGCTCATTTGCAGGAGGCCAGCCTGATTAGTTGGTAAAACAGAATTATACTTCTTCATTATTTCGGGATTAGAGTGGCATTTTTTGCAGGCTTTAGATATGTCATCTCCTTTAGGTACACCAATAAAACCAGAACGTTTGCTCATTGCTTTTTCCATATCATCCGTTCTCGGGTCGCCGCCGTGACAACCGGCACATGTAACTCCGGCTTTAAAATGAATATCTTTTTTGAAAAGCAACGATGCTTTATCTCCGTTTGACTCGTGGCAAATAAAGCATTGATTTGCAGAGTTCAGCGACTTTGCATAATTCAGATTGAACAAGCACAATGAGCAAATAAAAATAAACAATAAAGCTTTTCTCAAACTATCCACCCGACAATTGTAAATACAATAATGTATATGATGACAAATAAGCCGATATAATTTACCATTCGATTTTTTTCACCCCTGTTACTTTTTCTGTCCCAAAAAGGAATCATCAACCAAACCAGGCCTGCAGCACCAAAGAGCAGGATGCCAAGAATCTCGCCGTCAATCAGCCACAATTTGCCGGGAATATATTTCAATGTTTGAAACATAAACAAGAAATACCACTCAGGCTTTATTCCTGCAGGTGCGGATGCAAATGCATCTGCTTTTTTCCCTAATTCCCAGGGGAAAAATACTGCGAGAATAGCGAGTATGTTTAATACAATGAGCCATAATAGTAAATCTCTAAGAACAAAGTTCGGGAAAAATGGCATCGTTTTCCGCTCCCAATCTGGTTCATCGTGCGTTCTGAATGGTTCGCTCATGCCCTGACGCTGTACGAGTAAAAGGTGAATACTCAGAAGAATAGTGAAAATTCCCGGGAAAACAGCAATATGGAATCCGAAGAATCTCGATAATGTTGCACCCGTAACATCTTCGCCGCCGCGCAAGAATACCATAATGGGCTTTCCTATAACAGGAACTACACCTACTATGTCAGTGCCGACTTTGGTAGCAAAAAACGCAAGCTCATTCCAGGGCAGAAGGTAACCGCTAAAGCCAAACCCAAGTGCAAGAAAAAACATAAGCATTCCGGTGAGCCATGTGATTTCGCGTGGTTTCCTGTATGCCTTTTCGAAAAAGACACTGAACATGTGAATCATTGCCGATAAAATAAATAAATTAGCAGTCCAGCTATGAATTGACCTGATTAACCAGCCAAACTCGACTTTAGACATAATGAACTGAATGCTCTCGAAGGCAAGGTCAGTGCTACCTTTGTAGTAAAGCAGGAGAAGTATCCCTGTTACAACCTGAATAATAAATAAGAAAAGAGAAACACCGCCGAAATAATACCAGACAGAGTGCCTGTGAACAGGGACATATTTCTTCCCCATGAATTCAACGAGTTCCGATAAATCAACTCTGCTGTTAATCCAATTATAAATATTTTTCCAATATGATTTCATGAGTTCTTTGAAATTAATATTTCTTCATTCTGAATTACAACCCGGTACTCAACCAAAGGCTTTGGCGGAGGCCCGGCAATATTTCTGCCTGAGAGGTCATATCTACCATTATGGCAGGCACACCAGATAAGCCCCATATCCTTGCGGTATTGAACAGTGCAGTCGAGATGTGTGCATGTTGCCGAGAAAGCGCGGAATTCCCCATTAGCAGTATGGATAAGTATGACCGGTTTGTTTCCGAATTTTACAATTGCACCGCTGTCCTTCTCCATATCGCTTACCTTACCGGCTTTGACACTGTTGACCTCGACTTCGGCCTGCTTAGGCGGTATAAGAAAGGAAAATATTGGGTATAATACAGATAATGTCCATGCGACAAGACTGCCTCCGAATACATATTTAAGAAAATCACGCCGTGGTGTGCTTTCGGGAAATTGTACTTCTCCGTTATTGTCTTTATTCATTCGCTCGTCGGAATATTTTTGGCTAAAATCGGCTAATCAGCCGGAATTATTAACATAAGAATTGTAATTCTTAGAAGGAAATTTAAATGTTTTATTTAAAAATTAAAAAATCAATTTTCATTTAAATAATTTTATTGTTAAAATTACTACTATCCACTTCTTACAAAAAATAGGGATATAAAAAATTCCTGATTCTCACTAACGAACTACAATCTTAATATTCCGTCTTTCAAATTTGTTGTGTGTATTATTACTAAAATAATTAATAAAAATCAAAATAAAAATAAATTAAGAATAAAATATCTGATTTTAATTTTTAAATAACTATCAAGAGTGGTATTCGGGATAAGAGCGGGAGCGATAATTCGTTTGTTACTGATATATAATCGTTACGCGATAAAATTGTTATATTAATTTAATTTAGAATTCAGAATTCTCTGAGAAACTCCGTGCCCCCTGTGGTAAAATTTTAGCATTGATGCGGATTATACGCAATGGGTGCTGAAATGAATTCAGCATGACATTATTGCGTTCCCCTATTTCCCATTTCCCATTTCCTATTTTATATATAACCACAATTCGTAATTCGTAATTCGTAATTGATTATGTAATCCCTACGGGATATGAGCGGGAGCGATAATTCGTTTGTTACTGATATATAATCGCTACGCGATAAGATTATTATACGATTATTTATTATGCGATATTTACATTCGTAATTCGTAATTGATTATTATCACCTCCCTATCAGTTTTATTTCTTCATCGAGGTTTGTGGGTTTAATTTTAATAAGCCAGCCCTTGCCGTAAGGGTCTTCGAGCATTTCATTGGGATTGTTATAAATATCATCATTCACCTTAACGACAATTCCTGATAAAGGCGACAGAAGCGATTGAGAACGCAAATCGGCTGAGAACACCTGGAAGTAAATACTGCCCTGCCTCAACTCATCTCCTTCGGAAGGCAGGTAAACAGTTTGAATTCTGCCGATTGTTATAAGAAATGTTCTTTCAACACCGATGAGAACGCTGCCGTCATCTTCGTGCATGAGCCACGAATGTTCACCGATGCCTTTTATCGAACTCATGATTTTTTCGGCTTCGGTTTGCCTCGGATTAGCGGATAAATCCCCGGCATTCATTATCGTAATGGCAAGGTCATAAGCTCTTTTCATCAGCTTTTTCAGTTCTTCCCGTGTGAACGGTTTTGCGAGGTAATCGAATGCACCCAACTGCATTGCCTGTAGAGCAGTGTTGATTGTAGCATAGCCCGTAATCATAACGGCAATAATGTTTGGTGATTTTTCACGCAGTACTTTCAGAAATTCCAAACCGTCTATTTCGGACATCATTAGGTCTGTAAGGATTATATGGATACTCTCTTTTTCCATGATTGAATAAGCATCGGGAACCGAAAATGCAGTTAGAACATTGTATTCGGGCTCATTTCTTAGAAGTTTTTTAATGCTGTCGAGAATAATTTGCTCGTCATCAACCACAAGAACATTAATTTTAGTTTCCATATAAAACCCTTGTCAATTTATTTGACTTTTTTGACTCCTATAAACCGGTAAAATTAATTTGAAAATAGCTCCGCCGCTTTCGGCTATATCAACTTCAATAGTACCATGGTGCCTTTCGATAATACCCCAGCTAACTGCAAGCCCCAATCCGTTTGTGCCTTTAGTCGAAAAGAAGGGCTCGAATATTTTATCAATCAAATTCTCAGGTATGCCGGGACCCGAATCTTCAACTGAAATTACGCATTTGTCATTCTTTTTGTCGTATTCGGATTTGATTATGATTTTCCCTTTATATTTCATTGCATCGCCTGCATTCAGCAGTAAATTCAGAAGCACCTGTTGAATCTGACGCGGGTCGGATTGAATCAATGGAATATTATTATTGAGAATTTGTTGAATATTTATATCCTTAAATTGTGGCAATCTTACAAGCAGGTTAAGCGATTCCTCGACTATTTTATTCGGTTCGTTGATTTCTAATTTCGGTTTATCCTGACGTGCAAAATCGAGAAGATTTCTTACAATATCCCTGCACCTTAATGTTTCTCTTAAAATAACTTTTAAATCTTGATTATGCGGGTCGTCCGCAGGAATATCCTCGATTAAATCCTCTGTATAAGCCATAATACCCGTCAAAGGATTATTTATTTCGTGTGCGACACCTGCGGCGAGTTTGCCGAGAGCGGCAAGCTTTTCGCTTTGGACAAGCTGTTCCTGAAGCATATACTCTTTCGATGTATCGCGCGCAATTGTGCATACACCGATTAATGCACCGCTGTAATCGAATAACGGGAACCTGATTGTGTGAAAGTGGTGGTCCTGCCCGTCAATCGGATTGATTTCATCATAATGGCGGTGGGTTTTCAGCTCGAGGACTTCAGCATCATGTTTTATGATTGTTGCCGCCATTTTGGGAGGCAGTATATCAACTGCTTTTTTTCCGACAAAATCATCAGGCACAAGGTTAAAAGGTTTGGCTATAGCAGGATTGACAATAACATATTTGCCATCCAAATCTTTTATTGAAATCCAGTCCTGAGCTGAGTTGATAAAGCTTTTGAATTTAGTTTCGGCACTTTCGATTTCCCTCATAAGCATGACTTTTTCAGTAATCCTGTGCCAGGTTGCCAGAACAGCTTCAACTTCGCCTTCCCAGTTTTTTATAGGTATTCGTGTAACCTCCCAGTGGGATTCTTCGGGTGGCGGAGTTCGCCTGATATTTGTTTGGGTTGTTCCATTAAAAACAGCATTATAAAAAATATCACAATATTCGTAATTTCCGCAATCGAGCTTAGTTCTGTTTAATGCTTCATAGCATTTTTTCCCGATTATTTCGGAATGAGGTTTGCCGGAAAACTCAATGAATTTATTATTGGCTCTGAGTATGTTTTTCTCTGTATCCATAACGATTGACATGTCGGCACTGCTGTTGAAAATACTTTGGAGAAAATATTTTTCTCCTTCGAGTGTTTTTTCTAATTTCTCCAGCTTATTATACTGCCATAGCTGATTTTCCTGGGCACTCAACAGGTCCCAGAAAATTCTGGCTACCTCATGGTCAATAATCTTAATACCCGGCTTTATTTCTTTATACAGTTCCTGCAATACTTTTTCATTGCCTGTGAGTTCGATAATAAGTTCAAATTCGAGTTCCCGCAGTGCGTCGGGTAATCTCTTAAAGGTTCTGAGGCCAAGCTCACGGGCATAAGCGACACCGGGAGCATTAGTGTTAACATCCACAACGCCGACAACGTCAATCCTGAACTCTTTCAGGGTTTTTCCCCTCGTTAGTTCAAGCAATGAGCGGCATCCTTTGCCTCCACCTATAATTACAGCCTTCATATTAAATCTTTGACAGGTTTATTTCAACAGTCAAACTTCATTTAGTACAAAATAAGAATGAATTTAATTAAATAAAAAAAGTTTGAAGATTGATTGGCTTAATATAGTTAGTATGATTTATTTATAGTAATAACACCACACTTAAGTGTGGTGTTAATATATTACAATTAATAATTATTTCAAAAACAAATCCGCCACCTTGACTATTTTCACTTTGTCAGGTAAAACCTTTAGAGGAAACACCTCGATAATTTTATCCTCATCCATCACCGATTGCGGCTTTGGCGTTGGATAGACGATTGGGCTGGGTGTGTTATTCACAAGCTCATCTTTGAATTTGGCGGCATCCTGCGTAACAATCCCAAACTTGATATTGTCACATTGAATATACTTCTTTAATGCCTTATTTACCTGTTCAAGTGTAAGGCTGTTAATCTTATTCCGGAAATATTCGATATAATTCCCATTATCCTCGACGATGTAAAAACGGCTGTCAATCTGGTATCCGAGCCTTATAGAAGTAGTCGGTGCATAATTGAGTGCATATTTATAAAGGAATCTCTTTGTCGTTTCGAATGCTTCTTTAGTCATTCCGTTATCAACAACCATTTTCAATTCACGCAGTGCGGCACGCAATGCAAAATGTCTTTGAGAGTTCGGAACGGGCCTTAGCCATACTTCAAAGATTTGCTGTCGCCGTGCATTGTTCGGCATCGGCATCTGTAACTGGCTGCCATTCAGGAAAGCCTCCACATAAGCATAGTCGCCGTAATTCATACCTCTTATTTCCCTGATAACATGGTACAAATGGCTGGATGAATTCCTGTGTTCACCAAACCATGAGGCAAACAGAGCCATAGCATAAAAATCTTCATCACTGCGTGTAAATTCAACCGGAAAGCCAAAGCTGATTGCAGTTGCATCACATTCCTTATCAACGAGAAGGAAGTTCAGCCCGTTGATTTTCTCGAATTTCGGTTTTGCAACTTCTTCCGCTTTTCCGGCAGGAAGCTTATTCAATTCGGTTTCAAGTGACCAAAGAAATTCATCATCATAGCCTCCGCCAATCCCGATAACAAGGTTGTCCTTCGTGAAATATTTTTTGTAAAATTGCTTCACATCACCCGGTGTGATTGATTTAAGGCTTTCAATTGTTCCATCTGTTACGTGTCCATAAGGTGTACCTTCGAAGACATAATTATATAAAGCCGCTTTACCAAGCTCTTCATCATTTGCATAAGAAAGTTCCTTTTCAAGATAGTTGAGCATCTCTTCTTTGATGCGTGTAAAATCCTCTTCCTTGAAAGCGGGTTTCAGGATTGCTTCGGTGAATAACGCTGTGTAATCTTTGAGATTATCCTTGTGTGTTCTGCCGCTGATTACGGTCATTTCCTTGTCAACTTTTGCATCATAACGAGATGCCATCGGGTAAAGTTTATCGAGAATTTCCTCGTAAGAATTAACCAGTGTACTGCCCGATACGAGCATCCTCGCAGTCAGTTCTGCAAGCCCTTCTTTGCCTTTGGGGTCATTTTGAGTTCCGAATTTGAACCATATCCTGAATGAAACCGTAGGGTCATCCTTAACCGGAAGAAGGACTGTATCATCTGTTCCTGTGTTACCAATTCTACCGCATGAGTTCATAATAAATGCACAAAAAATGAATAATGAACTTATTAATATTGTTAATTTATTTTTCATTTTATTTACTCCCTGTCAATGTTAATACGGTACGTTTCTCAGGCACGAAGTATTTCTTCGCCGCATCCTGAATGTCCTTTGGAGTTATTTTATCAACGGTTGAAAAGTATGTATCAACGGCTTCAATACCACCAGTCAATGCAACTATTCTTGCGAGCCTGCCTGCAACATTGTCGGGTGCATCAAGCGACATCAGGAATGAATACTTCATATTTTTCTTTTGTTTATCCAATGCTTTTGCATCAACGGGTGTTGTCTGGAATTTAGCAATTGTGCTGTAAATTTCATTTTTGATATAATCAATGTCTTTTTCATTTTTTACCATAGAATTGATTGACCAGAGCGTAGGGTCTCTGTTTAAAGATATACCCGGCTCGATGAATTGAACCTTCTGTTCTTTTATATAAAGTTTTTTATTTAAATCGCTGTTGCTTCCGAATGCAATGCCGCCGAATAAAATTGCAGATACTGCGGTAATATCATTCGGATTGTATGCCGCACCTTTATAAGCGATAGTAAGTATAGGTAATGTCTTGCCGGGGTATTTGACATCGGCAACACGTTCGCCCTTCTGCTCAGGTTCTTGCTGAATTGGGGGGGTAACATATCCTTTCTTCCAGTTTCCATAATACTTCTTCACGAGATTAAAAGTTTGTGCGGCATCGAAATCACCGACAACCATTACTACTACATTTTCGGGACGGTAATACCTGTCGAAAAAGCTTCTGCTGTATGCGAACATAGTCGGCATAGCGGCAATGTCTTTCTCGAAACCCATAGTTGTATGCTTATATGTGTGTTTGTCGAATGCAGTCTCGCACATCTTTTCTTCGAGCAGGAAGTAAGGACTTGTCTTGCTTTTCCTGTATTCACCGTAAACCGCACCGGATTCGGTCTGGAATTCACGCTCCTCGTAGAATAAATTTTGAAACCTGTCGCTTTCGAGATTCATCACCTGTTCCAAATCTTCTTTAGCAAAGCTGAGATGGTAGCAGGTGTAATCGTCCGTTGTGTATGCATTGGCATTGGCACCCATAGAAGTAACCAGGCTGTCATACACCCTGCCCGGATAACGTTTAGTACCGCGGAACATCATGTGTTCGAAGAAATGGGCAAATCCCGTGTGTCCCGGTTCCCACTCATCCCTGCTTCCTGTGCGGACAACAGAATAATAAGCAACGATGCCGTTGCTCTGCATAGGAATCATGATTAATTTAAGCCCGTTATCGAGTGTCTTTACGCTGTATTCGTAAGGAAAAGTCTTATTCACAGGGCTTCCCCCCATAATTGGTAAAACAATTATTGCTATTATAATGAAAAGAATAAATCTATTCATAATACAATCCCTCTTAATTGGAGAAAATAATTAGACTTTAAAATTACGAAATAATATTTAAAAAAATAATTCATCCCCACTGTAACATTTTGCCATTTTTATTGTTATTACATTAAAATAAAAGCTATTTCAAATATTAATATTCTGGAGTTGTTATGAAAAATTCATTCTTCGTACTTGTATTAATTTATTTTTTGCTCTCAATTCATTTTAAAACTTTTTCCCAATTAACAAACCAATGGGAAATTGCAGATTCTGAGAAAATTCTATATTCAACTTATCGTTCTGTTAATGGGAATATGTCAGGTTATGACGAAAATGATATTGTAGTTTTTGGTGATGTTTTTCCATATCTTGATCCCCATAAAAATGAATATAAAATAAAAATATTTAATGATAAGGGACAAAATAATAAAATTATTTATCATGATTCAATTAATATCAATGATTTGTGGTATTCCATATCACACCCTTCAAAAAATCTAATAGTTGTAGTTGGAGATTCAACATTTTTTCAAGGTAAATTTAAATATGGTCCAACTACTAAAGATTGGTACTTATATTTTGCTCTTTTATTATTATCTACCGATGGAGGCACAACCTGGCAAAGAAACATTTTGGATTCAAACAAACAATTTGTAAATGTATCAATGTGTGATAGTATAAATGGTATTATTTTACAAATAGATAAACATAATTATTACAACCAAAAAGAATTCTTTTTTGACAGCATATTGATAACAAACAACGGATGGAAAACATATAAAACAATACCAGTTCCGGAAAACGTTCCCACTGATTATGGTTGGTGCTTATCCTCACAAAATTTTTTCTTGTTATGTTATGACTTGGATATAAAAAGAAGCTATTTATATAAAACTTATGATACTGGTAATACATGGATAAAAACAGCTTATTTTGATGAGAATGTGGAAGTCCGTGATATTAAATTTATAAATGATAAAAAGATTTTTGTTGCAGGTGGAAGACAAGTAAAGAAATATAGTACTCTTTATGAACCTGTTATTTACAGAAGCAATGATGGTGGCGATTCCTGGGAGGAATGTAATTATGTTTATGGAGAAAAAGAAGAAGATAGTTTTTCATTAAATAGCATTGATTTTTGTGACAGTCTTAATGGTATTGCTGTGGGAAGAGAAGGTATAGTATTAAGAACAAATGACGGTGGGGACACATGGAGCAAGGAATATGCACCTTATAAATATGCTGAATCATTTGCGTTTGATAACTTGCTATCAATTTTTTTCCCCAAGAAAGATTTTGCTTTTGCCTCATGGTTCAGAAATAATACAATGAAATTTGATAACAAAAAGATACTTTCAAAACCTCGATTTTATCGAATCAATAATCACTTATTTCAATCATTAAATAATGTAATAATAAAATGGTCTTCAGTTGAAGGTGCAAAACAATACAGGTTAAAGGTTGATAGTACTTATTCAGGGGGTAATTCACTTAATCAGGAATTCGAGAATCCGTTAATAGATACTACCCTTACAGATACAAGTTTCGTTATGAATAATCTTGAATATGATTATTTTTATAATTCATGGGTTAAAGCTATTGCTGATACTATTGAGAGTGACTGGACATACTCTTACGATAGTTTCGGAGTTTTTAAAACAATTTCAAAAGATGATGAATTATACTCACCCGACTTGCTGTATCCAGCTTATGGCTCAAGGGTAGAGACAACAAAGCTAACATTGTTATGGAATAAAGTACCAACGGCTGATAGATACTCTATGATAATTGAGAATGATAAAAACATTGATGTGATTAATGAATTTGTAACAGATACTTTCTATACAATAACGAATGTTGTACCATCGGCATTTTATTACGTTTCCTTAGGATCTTATCGTGCTGACATATATTCATATTTTGAATCGTGGTCTTATTTTGGCACGAGAGCTGTACTGACAGTTGAAGATGAATTAAAAAGTGAAATACCGAAAATAATTACTTATCCAATACCCTTTTCTACTTCATTTAACATTGAATTTACAAATAATACTGCTACTAATGTTACATTAGATTTATTCGATATTCTTGGATTAAAAATTTATACAAAGAATCTTGGATTTATTGAAAGTGGAACACATAAAATAAATATAGCACCTAATGTACAGTTAAGTCCTGGAATTTATTTAGTAGCCTTAAGAAGTGGGGACATAGTACAATTTTTGAAGGTTATTAAAAGTGAATAAATTAAGATTGCAATTATCTTGTAAAGACAGGTCTCAGACCTGTCTTTACTTATAAAAATTATTTCCTCATATTATACCAAAAAATAATTTTCATCCCCACTGTAACATTTTGCCTTTTTTTTTGTTATTACATAAAAATAAAAGCTATTTCAAATATTAATATTCTGGAGTTGTTATGAAAAATTCATTCTTCGTACTTGTATTAATTTATTTTTTGCTCTCAATTCATTTTAAAACTTTTTCCCAATTAACAAACCAATGGGAAATCGTTGATACTACAGAATATTATAATTCAGAATATTTCAAAACAGATGTTAGAATAGCAGGTCCCGATAAAAATGATTTTGTTGTCATAAGAGGATATAATTATAGGGATTATAAAAATAATCATTATATAATTACAAAATATACGGATAAAGCAAATAAAAGTGAAATAATTTATTTTGATTCGGTAAATATATGTCAAAGATTTCTTTCAATAGCACATCCTTCAAAGAATTTGATTATTGTTGTTGGTGATACAAATGTTTTTTTAGGAAACTTTGGGGATTGGAGTTATAAACAATTTGGTATGTTTATTATTTCAAATGATGGAGGATTATCATGGCAAAGAAAGACTCTTGATTCGAATAGCCAATTAAGAAGTATATCAATGTGTGATAGTTTGAACGGAATAATTTTGCAAAAGGATTTTGATAATTATTACAATGTAAAAAATATATTTTATGATAGTTTAATAATCACAAATGATGGATGGAATAGTTATAGAAAAATACCAATACCTGATAATGCAAATGTAGAAAATATTTATAGTTTGTCTTCAATTCAATTTTATTTGTATTGTAATAGTCGTATTTTTTATTATACAGATGATGGAGGTATAACATGGAAAAAATCAAATTCGTTCGGTGCTAATGATATAAATGTTTACGGTGTAGAAATTGTTAATGACAAAAAAATTATTGTATCTGCTAATAGACAAGTTAAAAAAAATAGTCTGGAATATGAACCTGTCATTTTTAGCAGCTATGATGGTGGTATTAGTTGGCAAGAATGTAAAAGTATTTTTCAGGAAAAAATAGATGATATTTTTAGAATGAAAGGAATTAAATTTTGCGACAGCCTGAATGGACTTGCTGTAGGCCAAGAATGGACGATTTTAAGAACAAGTGACGGAGGAGTAACGTGGCAAAAGGAATATTCTCCATTTCTTTATCAAAGTATTAACAGTGATTATTTACCCCAATATTTATTTTTTCCAAAAATAAATTTTGCAATTGCAATATGTTTTGATAATGGTATATTTAAATGTGAAAATAAAAAAATACTATCAAAACCAAAATTTGATTATATCATCAATAATAATCATCTACCATTAAATAATATCAAAATAAAATGGTCAAGAATAAACGGTGCAACTTCTTATAGAATCAAAATTCTTACAACTGATTATGATTTTGGCAAACCACTAATTGATACCATTTTAACAGATACAATTATTGTACTGAATAACCTAGATTATTACCATTTATATACATCAATTGTTAAAGCTATTGGTGATTCAATTGAAAGTGATTGGAGTTTTGGATATGATGGTTTTGGCTCATTCTATACAAAACTAAAAGATAGTGAATTTTATTCGCCCGAATTGATATACCCGCCTTATGCTTCAAGAGTAGAAATATCAACAGTTAAATTATTATGGAATAATGAACAGAATGTTGATAATTATTTAATAAAAATTGAAAACAATAAAAATAGTGAAGTTATTAATGATTATGTAACTGATACATCATATACACTTTCAAATGTTATACCTGAAGCCTTTTATTATGTAACGTTAAAGTCTTTCCAGGGAACAAAAGGTGCGTCAACCACTTGGTCTTATTTTGCAAGGCGTGCTATTCTTGGCATTGAGGATGATTTAGTTAAAAATGAGAAATCAAATATAATAACTTATCCAATACCTTTTTCTAATTCATTCAACATTGAATTCACAAACAATTCTGTTACTAATGTCGCAATAGATTTATTCGATATTCTCGGATTAAAAATTTATACAAAGAATCTTGGATTTATTGAAAGTGGAACACATAGTATAAAAATAGAACCTGATGCAGTGCTAAGTCCGGGTTGTTATATTGTTGCAATCAGGAATGGAACTAATGTAAGTTATTCCAAGGTTATTAAAAGTGAATAAATTAAGATTGCAATTATCTTGTAGAGACAGGTCTCAGACCTGTCTTTACTTATAAAAATTATTTCCTCATATTATACCAAAAAATAATTTTCATTCCCACTGTAACATTTTGCCATTTTTTTTGTTATTACTATGAAATCATCACACAAAATTTGAAAATAATATAATTTTAGATAGTTTTTTCAAATTCATATAGGGGTTAAAAATGTTTACAAAATTATTCTCACTGCTTTTGGCACTGGCTTTCATGGTGCTGAACACTACAAACGTATTTAGCAAAGAATTCAATCTTACGGAATTCAAAGGACAATTGCCCGAACTTCTCGGTGCAGGTAATGCCGGACAGGAATTCTGGCTGACCTTCAATCCCTGCTGGGAGAACGACAATATAAACAGTAACTTCTTGAAGCTGTATGTATCATCTCCGATTGCAACTATGGTAACAGTTGAAATCCCCGGTAAGGGATTCCTAACCCAGCAGATGACAGTCCCAAACGATATTATCGAATTTAACCTGCCACCCGACCTGGGTCAATGCTACAGGAAAAGAGACATGGAACCACCATTGAAAGACACAGTATTCAATGGTTTTGGTATTCACGTCTATGCAGATTACCCGATTATATGCTATGGTGTGACACGTTATCAATTCACCAGCGACGGCTACCTTGCAATTCCTGTGTCTTCACTTGGAAAAGAATATACTGTTGCGTCCTGGCCCGATGTATCGGATTACGGGATACAATACCTGCCAAGCAATGCTTCAATAATTGCTGCTTTTGACCAGACAGAAGTTAACTTTACTCTCGGTGGTTCGAACAACACCAGGACAAGCGGCGGAATGATTCCGGGAGAAACAAGAACAGTTACTTTAAACGAAGGTGATGTATTTTTGGTTAGTTCCGCCGGGCAAAGAGCAGACCTGACAGGAAGCACAATTGTTTCTACTAAACCTATTTCGGTTATTTCCAGCAATTTCTGTGCTTATGTCCCTGAAATCACTCCAGCCTGCGATTTTTTAACAGAAATGGAAATTCCATCAATGGCTTGGGGCAAGGATTATCATTACACTCCTATTTACGGCAGATTGAAAAATTCAATTATTAAAATCATTGCAAAAGAACCTGCAACTTCTGTTTACAGAGATAATCTCCAAATTGCTACACTTAAAACTGCAGGAGGGTTCGAAAATGATGGCTGGATTAGACTGAGAGCGGATTTGGATGCTCCAAGGCCTATAGTATTTTCAGGCGATAAGCCGATTTATATTGCACAATTCAACACCGGGCAAGCCGATGATGGAGTTATTAGTGACCCTTTCCAGACTGTCCTTACCCCGATTGAACAATATCAAAAAGAAATTATTTTTAATACACCCGGGATTAAAAATGGTTTGGGTTTCACGCAAAATTATATTAACATTGTTTATCCCTCACCTGGTGGAGATATTCCCGATGACCTGCTATTTGCTCAGGTAGTAGATGGTGAATTTGAATGGAAGCCATTAGAATTAAATTATGTTTTAAAATCATACAGATTCCCTGTTCCTGTTAATGGTATTTACTACAATGTGACAACACTGCAATTGCCCGGCGACGGAGTTTACAAAATCAAATCAAATGACCCGATGGCCGCTTATGCTTATGGCTTCTCGCCTTACGATTCTTACGGATTTCCGGCAAGTGCTGTCATTGCAGACCTGAACAAAGCGGATTTTACGCCTCCGGACCCGAAATTTTCAGTTTATGGTAACGGTACAATCGAAGGCGGCACTGTCGAGGATATGCCGCAAAGTGACGACAGGTCTAATCTCTCGATGATTGTGTTCCATCCTGATATGAGCGATAATTATTCTTTCAGCTATAATAATTTCATACCCGGTGATGACTCTTACACAAGCTGGAGAGCCAGCGTTCAGGATAACAAAAAAGATGCTCTTCTTGTGGCAACATTCTCCGACCGCAGAGGGAACGACACTACTATTGCAGTAAATTATTATGCTCCCAAATTTACTTTCTCGTCAGATATAGACTTTGGAAAAATGAAAACCGGTAATAATCCTAATGGAGAAACAACGATTTACAATGAATCAAGTAATGAAGGAACATTTACCGACTCATTAATTTTCAAATACGGTAACCAGGGATTTGAGTTTACTGAATCTCCACTGATTGTGTTTATACCCGGAGCTGCGAGAAATGCCGGCATAAAATTCAAAGCAACTCAAGTCGGTGCATTTAAAGATTCGGTAGGCTTCTGGAGAGGCGGCACTGAAGATGAATTCTTTATCGAAGTCAGTGCAGAAGTAGTTAAATCCACATCTGTGGAAGAAGAGTTTACGACACAATTTGATATTTACCCGAATCCTGCCGATGAGTTATTATTAATAACAATAAACAGCGAATCAACAAAACCTGATTTCATAAAGCTTGTTGACAATTTCGGAAATGTTGTTGTTGAGATGAATAAGATTGAAGGAAATAAAATAAAAATCAAAACGAAAGAACTGCCAAGCGGAATTTATTTCCTGCAATTAGGAAATATGGAAACGAGGAAGGTAGTGGTGGTGCATTGAAAACCTCACCCCCTGCCCCTCTCCGAGCGGAGAGGGGGGAAGTGAATAACGAATAGTGATAAATTGAGGTTATAAATAATAATTTATTTCTATTATGAGATGAAAATAATGAAAACTTTATTTATGAGTTTCGTGATTGTGGTAATTGCGCTTTTAAACACAATCAGCTTGAAATCTGATTCACAAGATTATTTGTTACAAACATTAGGCTTGGGGAGCGTAATTGAAACTCAATACAGTCCTGACGGAAAAACTATTGCCGGCTGCGGCACCAGGGGAATATTACTATGGGATGCGGAAACTTATGAATTAATGAAAATAATCGAATCGGAAGGAGAATCTGTAAATTCATTTGCGTGGAGTCCTGACGGCAAACTTATTGCTGCCGGTTATACTAAAAATGGAATCCATATACTTGATGTTAATACCGGAAAACTAATTCGCACTCTTAAGGGGCATACAAAATATTCTTTAAGTGTAAGCTGGAGTCCTGACGGCTCAAAGCTCGCTTCAGGTGGAAAAGACAGTACTGTTAAAATCTGGGATGCCGCCACCGGTGTATTATTACATAATATTACAGGTTATAATGAAATAGTTACGAGTGTTTGCTTCAGTCCCGACGGTACAAAGCTCGCATCCGGTTCGGGTGACAGGAGTATAAAAATATATGATGCAAATACATGTGGAGAAATTCGTAATATTCACGTTTACAGTAAATGGGTCAATTGTGTAAGTTGGAGCCCTGACGGTACCATGATTGCTTCCGGTGAAAGTGATAATACAATTAAGCTATGGGATGCTAGTACCGGTGAAAAAATACGTACTTTTTCGGGTCATAAAGAAGCTGTATATTACTTAGACTGGAGCCCTGACGGTACTATGATTGTGTCAGGGTCAAATGACAAAACTTCGATGATTTGGGAAGTTACAAGCGGGGATGCGATTGATACACTCACTGGTCATAGTGATTATTTGTGGAGCGTAAGCTGGAGTCCTGATGCTTCTAAAATTGTAACCTGCTCTCTTGACAGGACTATTAAAATATGGGATGCTTCAAGTGGGGAGCTAATCAAAACATTATCAGTATTTTCAAAAAGTGTTTTTTGCATAGACTGGAGCCCGGACGGTAGTAAATTAATCTCAGCACATGCTTATGATGAGTTTAATCTATGGGACCCAATAACAGGAGAAGAAATAAAATCCTTTATTTATGAGAATGTACCCCACTTTAATATTAATTTAAATTGGAGTCCTGACATTAATAAATTTGCAATTACAAAAAATTCGAAAATAATTCAAATCAGAGAGGTAAATTCAGGTAATGTATTAACAGAAATTGAAGGACATAAATACGGCACTTCCGATTTACGGTGGTACAAAGATGGTAATATGTTGGCAACGTCAGGAAGTGATAGTGCTGTTAATATTTGGGACTGTAAAACATGGACATTAATAAAAATTTTAAAAAAACATAATAAATGGGTATCGGAAATCAGTTGGAACCCGCTTGGGAATAAAATCGCATCTGCTTCAGGTGACAGCACAATTAAAATTTGGGATGTTGAAACAGGTGATGATTTACTTACTTTATACGGTCAAAATGCACCTATATCCTGCATCGACTGGAGTTGTGACGGAAAAAAAATTGTTAGCGGAGACCAGGATAGTATATTAATTATTTGGGATGCTAATGATGGAAAGAAACTGAAAACACTTTATGGCCATCATGATGTTATTCTTAGTGTCAGATTCAGCCCAAACAGCAAATACATTGCATCCGGCGGGTATGATAATTTAGTTAAAATATGGGACTCTGAGAGTGGAAAAGAAATTTATTCTTTCGCAGGACATCCTTACCTTGTGTATGGAGTACGCTGGAACCCAGATGGGAGCATGCTTGCTTCATGCGGCTGGGATGGATTAATCAGAATCTGGGATACAGGTAAAATTAAATTGGATACAACTTCACATGAAATTCCAATCTTTCCAAATCCCGCAGATGAATTTATTTCGATTTATTTACCTGATAAGACAAAAAAGATTGAATTTATCTGGCTCTTCGATTTGATTGGAAATTTAGTTTATGAGAACAGAAATATATATGAGAATAATTATACGTTTATTACGAGAGAGCTCGCCAGTGGTATGTATGTAATTCGAATCGGCTACGATGGCGGTCTCTTAAATAGTAAAATTTTAATTGTTCATTGAAATTAATGAATAATTGCAAATGTCATCATTGGGAGTTAAAAATGAAAAAGATTACTTTTTTTATAAGTACAATTATGGTTTTAATTGGATTGAACAGTATCAATATCTTTGCATTTGATATAAAAATTAAAAGCGAATGTATCGGTACTGCAATAATAAATGTAACCTACTATGACTTTGGTGATATACCGTTAAATTCATCAGCAAACGGTACAATTGAAATTAGAAATTTGGGAACTGTTGATTTAATTATTACTGGATACACAGGTCCGAGACAAATCTCAATCTTCATTCCGGACCTTATTATTAATCCTAATAATCCGCTTAGGCTCTACCCCGGTCAGGTATATACTTATGAAGTCATATTTTTACCGATTGATACTATTATGTACACCGATTCAATGTTTTTCATTAGCAATTCTGAAAAGAACATCAGTGTTGACAGCGTAGGAGACCTGAGAGGAAGGGGAATCAAGCCTGACCTCATAGCAAACGGTTATGACTGGGGTCGCAGAAGAATAGACAGACAGAATTTCCCTTCTGGACCATATAGCCTGAACAATGCCATTCAGATTACAAATGGAGGAACAATGGACGTTACGATATATGATATAAATATCATAAGCGATGTCAACGGGACTGCCTTTGAGTTTAACAGAGGACTATTAACAAACAGGACGATTCATCCTAAAGAGACAATACATGTACCAGTTATTTTCCATCCTACAGTACCGGGACCACATGAATTAATCATTGAATATGATAACACTGCAATGAGTACAACTCAGACTATATTGAGAGGAATCGGTACAGTACCTCAAATCGAAACATCGGATTATGATTTTGGTACAACAATATTGAATGATTACCCAAATCCAAATTACAGACTCATAAGGTTTACTAACAAATCTGAGTCTGACTGGATTTATGGCGATTCTGTTACTATATTTGATTTGATTTCCAAGCCAAATGGTAATGAAATTTCTACAGACCTTGTGAACTGGGGAACAGAAGGTTTCAGATATGATAAAGCTGCATTTACTTTCCCGCTAAAGCTTGCTCAGGGTGAATACATTGAATTTGATGCTCAATTTGTTGCAGGCAAGGAAACACAATCCATAGCCTATATAAAATCATACAGCGATGCTGAGGAAGAAGTTACTTCAAAATGGACAGGCATAGGAATTATAGATGGAGTAGTTGAAAATCCCAACATTGAAATTGATATTGTATTGAATCCCAATCCGGCAGATGATTTTCTTTCAATAAATTTACAAGATATAGCCCGCAAGACTGATTTTGTGCGGCTTTTCGATTATTATGGGAATATGGTTTATGAAAAAAATAATATCAATGAAAATAATTTTAAGTTCAATATAAGCAAACTTGCGAGCGGTATGTATATGCTGCAAATCGGCAGTGGCGGCAGGATATTGAGCAGGAAAGTAGTGGTTGTGCATTGAAAACCTCACCCCCTGCCCCTCTCCGAGCGGAGAGTGGGGAAGTGAATAACGAATGGTGAATAATGAATAATTGAGGATAAATATTATTATTATTTTTGAGGTGAATTATGAAAAAATTATTTACACTTTTTATTTTGTTATTTTCATTATTAACAGCCTATTCTCAGTGGCAGCAACTAAAAGGTCCGCAAGGAGGTTCAATAAAACTGATTGAAGTTAATGATGAACTTATTTTTGCCTGTGGTGGTAGCGGGAGGTTATTCTATTCAACCGATAATGGCGAGAATTGGTTTCAAGCATATTCAAAAAACATGTTTGGTAAAATCACATACCTTGATTTGTCGGGAAATAAAATATATGCAAGTGCAAGTGATGGAGTATATGTTTCTTCAGATACAGCAAAAAGCTGGACACTAACCGGTATGGATTTATACATGAAAAATATAGTAAGTGTTGCAGTTACAGGTGCCAATATTTTTGCAGCAGTTTATGGAGAAGGTGTATATAAGTCAACTAATGAAGGACAAGACTGGATTGAAACAGATTCTGGACTGACTGATAAAAATATTAATTGCTTTGCTATTAAAGATAATCAAATATTCGCCGGAACCAATAATGGTATTTATTTATCTACTGATTTAGGAGATAGCTGGTCTTTTGTTGATAGCGTTTTATTATATAAAACTATTAATAATATAGTTGTAAATGGAGATAATATATATACAAGTACATACGGATGGGGAATATTTATGTCATCTGATATGGGACAAAGCTGGAGTTCAATAAGCGGGGATTTGCCATATATTTATGTACAGGCACTTACTGTAAAAGAAAATAATATTTATGCAGGAACATCGAACGGTATATTTCTCTCTACAAATAATGGTCAAAACTGGACTGAGATGAATGATGGTTTATCATCAAAAAATATTAATTGTCTTGCAGTTAAAGGTGACAACATATTTGCAGGAACAACATTAGCAGGAATTTACAAATCTTCTGATAAGGGGCAAAACTGGATATGGAAAGGCCTGACCGAATCTAATGTTTTTGAACTTGCTGTTGACAATGGTAATCTTTATGCAGCAGGATATAAATCGGGAATGTCAATTTCAACTGATGATGGTATTACCTGGACTTCCTTAAACTCAGGACTTCCGGCGGACCCTTCTATCCGGACTTTTAAGATTAACGGAAATAACATTTTTGCAGGTATGTATTCGAATAAAGATGGTGTTTATGTTTCTACTGACTTAGGAGTAATCTGGAAGGTCGCGAAATCAGGATTACCAAGTGCAATTGTATTGGATTTCTTAATTCTAGGGAATAAGGTATTCGTAGGTACAAGTTTAGGAATTTATCTATCAACCAATAATGGTAGTAATTGGACTTTAGCAGACTCCTTTCTCAGCAGCTTTAGCATTACAGCTTTAGTAAAGAATGGAGCCAATATTTATGCAGGAACTGAACAAGGTTTATTTTTATCAACTGATGCTGGTGGAAGCTGGTCAATTGTAGACTCAACAATGAAAGATTCATTAACAATATATTCTCTTTCATTTAGTGAAAATAAAATTTTTGCAGGTACAAAAGATAAGGGGATATTTTATTCTTCAGATAATGGCATTTCCTGGATAAATATAAATTCTAACTTAAACATCCTAAGTGGAATTTATAACATTGTTATATATGGTAAGAATATATTTATAGTATTTGGCGGTTATGCGGACCAAGGTTGGAGATGCCCCGGTCTATTTTTATCAACGGATAATGGTGAAAGTTGGACTGAAATTAATTCAGGTATGACAAATACCTGTATTGGTAATTTAGCTATTAAGGACGATTATATTTTTGCATCCACTGCCATAGGTGTTTTCAAAGCAAAACTAAGCGATTTTGAATTAAACGATATCGAAGAAAAGCCAGTTACAAATAGTGATGGTTTTTATATTTCTCCCAATCCTGCTGATGATTATATATCAATAAATTTACAAGATATAGCCCGCAAGACTGATTTTGTGCGGCTTTTCGATTATTATGGGAATATGGTTTATGAAAAAAATAATATCAATGAAAATAATTTTAAGTTCAATATAAGCAAACTTGCGAGCAGTATGTATATGCTGCAAATCAGCACTGGCGGCAGGATATTGAGCAGGAAAGTAGTGGTGGTGCATTGATATTCAGTGAATAATGAATAACGAATAATTGTGGATGTTAGATATGAAAACATTATATCTAAAAATGTTGGTAATGGTAATTGTACTGATAACAAACATCAGTGTGGAATCTAAATCAATAGAATATTTGTTAATGACATTAGGCTTGGGAAACATTGTTGAAGTGCAATTAAGCCCGGATGGAAAAACATTAGCCAGTTGTGGCAGCAGAGGAATAATCTTTCGGAATGCTGAAAATGGTGATGTACAAAAAATTATTGAAACTCCAAACCAATATGTCGTAGCGATTGCATGGAGCCCTGACAACAAAAAAATTGTTTCAGGTTATGCTGATAATACGCTCGATATTTGGGATGCAAGTACAGGAACACTAATCCGCACACTTACAGGGCATAGTAATTATGTACTTAGTTTAAGCTGGAGCCCCGATGGAACAAAGATTGTTTCAGGCGGTACAGACAGTACGATTAAAATATGGGATTTTGAAAGCGGGACAATTCTACATACCATCACAGGTCATACTAATAAAGTTACAAGTGTAGCATGGAATCCTGACGGTACTATGATTGCATCCGGAGCGGGTGATAGAACTTTAAAGCTTTGGAATGCTGCTACCGGTGGAGAAATCCGAACTATTTACGGGTATAGTGCGTGGGTAAATTGTGTAAGCTGGAGCCCGGACGGTACTAAGATTGCTTCAGGGGAAGGTGAGAATAGTATAAAGCTCTGGGATGCAAGTACAGGAGGAGTGATAAAATCTCTTTACGGACATAAAGAAAGTGTTTATAGCGTAAGCTGGAGCCCGAACGGTACTAAGATTGTTTCCGGGTCAATGGATAATACAGCAATGATTTGGGATGTGGGCAGCGGAAATGTAATTGATACACTCATTGGACATAGTGATTATGTAACAAGTGTAATTTGGAGCACTGATGGAACTAAGATTGTCACTGGGTCATTGGATAGATTGATAAAAATTTGGGATGCGGGCAATGGAGAAGAAATTCGCACAATATACGGAAATACTAAAAGTGTTTGCAGCATTGATTGGAGCCCTGATGGAAGTAAGATTGCTTCAGGTCATGCTTATGATATGATTAAAATATGGGATGCAATTACCGGAGAAGAAATCAGAACCTTTTTTATGGATAATATAGGTGAAATTAGTTTAAGCTGGAGTCCCGATGGAAGGAAAATAGCTTCGGAATACATCGGAAATATAATTCAGATTTGGGATGCAAATACCGGGGAAATAATTTTAAACCTCACGGGACATAAATATGGAATCAACAAAATTCGCTGGAGCCCTGATGGAAATATGATTGGCTCATGTGCCGGTGACACTACAATAAAGATTTGGGATAGTAAAAACGGAAGTTTAAAACGCACAATCAAAGGACATAAAAAATGGCTTCAGGATATTTGTTGGAGTCCTGATGGTGCAAAGATTGCATCCGGTTCGGGTGATAGTACAATTAAGATTTGGGATGTCAATACAGGGAATTTGATTTCCACTCTTTACGGTCATAAAGGACCTGTCTATAGTATTGACTGGAGTCCCGATGGAAGAAAGATTGCAAGTGGTTCTGAAGATAAAACTTTAAAAATTTGGAATGTTGTAAGTGGTGAAGCGATATTCACTCTTTCGGATTATAAGTACCTGCTGTATAGCGTAAAGTTTAGTCCGGACAGTAAAATCATTGCAACCGGCTCATGGGATAATAAAGTTATGCTATGGGATGCAGACAGTGGTAAAGAAATACGTACTTATCTTGGGCACACTAATTTAGTGTATGGTGTGAGCTGGAACCCCGATGGCAGCAAGCTCGCATCCGGCTCATGGGATGGATTGATTAGAATTTGGGATACAGGAATGAAAAAACCGGATACCGTTACTTATCAAATACCTGTATTTCCAAATCCCGCAGATGAATTTATTTCGATTTATTTACAGGATACAACCCAAAAGATTGAATATGTTCGGCTCTTCAATTTAGTTGGGAAATTAGTTTTTGAGAACATTAATATAGATAGATATGACTATATAATTAATACAAGCGAGCTTGCAAACGGAATGTATGTGCTGCAAATCGGCAGTGGCGGCAGGATATTGAGCAGGAAAGTAGTGGTGGTGCATTGATACTATAATCTGTATTTTGAACCTCTTAAAATAGAAAATTTAATATAACGTTACTTCATCAGTTAATCTTAATAGATGAATTATGGAACATAAAAATAAAAATCTGTCTTTACCAATTCTTATAGAACAGGATGAAGATAACATATATATCGTTAGCTGTCCCGTCTTCAAAGGGTGCCATTCTTATGGCAAAACAGTTGAAGAAGCACTCGAAAACCTAAAAGAAGTAATAGAAATGTGCCTCGATGAAACTCCGGTCGAAAGCCTGAATCATTTCATTGGATTCAGGGAAATTCAGATAACAAATCAAAATCCTGCAAAGCTTGAATATGCCTAATATTCCGGCTATTTCAGGTTAAGATTTTATAAAGCTCCTTGAAAAAATGGGTTTTATTGTAGTCAGGATTAATGGCTCACATCACAGATTAAAACATCCTGATGGAAGAGTTACAACCATACCTGTTCATAGAAATATTGACCTTCCCAAGGGATTAATGAGAGCAATCATTAAAGAAGATTTGGAAATGAATATTGAAGAATTTCTTGATATTTTTTAAATAACACGTTCAAGTAAGAGGTTAATAAGAATAACCCCATGTTTCAACATGGGGAAAATAATAGTGATAAATCGAGTCTCAGTCCTGATTGAGTGTCTTGCTACATTTACAAATTAATCCCATAATCCTCAATACAAAAAATAAATGACAGACTTAATATTCTTTGGCAGATTATTTGCACATAAATTGATGTAACTTTAAGTAAATAAAATGCTTTTAAGAAAAATTAAAATATTAGTTTTTTTCCTGCTCTTTATGCCGGTTGGGGAGGCTCATTCACAGCTTCCCGACGACTTCCTTTGTAATTCCGTAACAAATGCAACAATGGGAGATTTCTTTGATTTCATTCATGCCTTCGCACCCGATGAAGATGCATTCGTAGGCGTACAGCGGCTTGCCGAGCCATTCGTTCAAAAGAAACAGTGGGAGAGTGCCGCTGAAATCTACGATATATGGAAACCCGAATTTCCCAATATGACAGAAAGATTCGATAAAATTATTACACTGCTTCGGTATGAAGATGAGTATCTCGTTCCTGTCAACCTCGGTCCCGGCATAAATACAAGTGCAAACGAGTATTCTCCGATACCCACAGCGGATGAGTCAAAACTATTCTTTACCGGATTGAATCGTGACGGCAAAGGTGCCGAAGATATTTATATGTCAAAATATGGTAGTGGCTTATGGCAAAAAGCAGAAAAACTGACTTCTATGGTAAATACTCAAAAAAATGAAGCACCCGAAGGAATATCAGTTGACGGAACTCAGTTAATCATTTTCGGTAATTATGATGAAAGCCTCGGAAGAGGTGATTTGTTTTACACTGACATCACAAAGCAGGGTTGGAGTGCGCCAACTCCATTCCCATACCCTATCAACACAGGCTGGTTCGACTGCGATGCCAAGCCGACAGCCGATGGCAATGCTATTTTATTTGTATCGGACAGGCCCGGATGTATAGGTGGTTTTCACAGGATTCATCAGATTTATCATGGCAGTAAAAACGGGAATACAGACATATACATAAGTTTCAAAACCGACACAGGCTGGAGTATCCCCGTTAATCTTGGCCCTGTTATTAATACGCCATTTGCAGAGCGAAAGCCTTTTCTCCATCCCGATATGAAGTCCCTTTATTTCAGTTCCGAGGGCCATTACGGCTTAGGCAGGCTCGATATATTCAAGTCAGTCCGTCTGAATGAAGACTCATGGACAGAATGGAGCGAACCGGTCAATATGGGCAGGTATATAAACACTGCAGGAGATGACTGGGGTGCAATTGTATCGACAGAAGGCTACATTTCTTACTTTGCCGCAAGCGAGCGTGATGAGACCTACGGTAAAACAGATGTCTATGCAATCAAAGTACCCGATTCGCTCAGGCCTGAAAAGGTAGTTACAATCTCAGGTAAGGTAAGAGACAATGAAGGAAATACAATTGATGCGGATATTATCTGGGAAGATTTAGAAACGGGAAAGCAAATCGGGCATCTCCGTAGCAATCCTCAGGATGGCTCTTACTTTGTCGTACTTCCCCTCGGAAAAAATTACGGTGTTTATGCAAAGAAAGAAGGATACTACCCGATTACAAAAAATGTTGACCTGCGTAATGACGAAGGTTTTTTCTACGGTATTTACGAAGATATTACAATATATAACCTCAAACATCTTGGCGGAAGCAACATTCGTATCAACAATGTATTTTTTGAATATGACAAATGGGACTTGAAGCCTGAATCATTTCCCGACTTAGACAGGCTCGCCGAACTTCTGAAAACAATTCCGGAATTTCTTGTTGAAATTGCAGGGCATACCGATTACATCGGGGGAGATGAATATAATAATATTTTGTCTGATAAACGTGCAAGGTCAGTTGTGAATTATCTGTCAGGAAAAGGCATCAACCGCGACAGGCTTAAACCCACAGGCTACGGCAAAACCAAACCCGTTGCCTCAAATGAAACAGACGCAGGCAGAGCACAGAACAGAAGGGTTGAATTCAAGGTTATACCGAAGAAGTAAAAGATTACAAATATTAATTATAATATTTGGCAATTATTATTTATTTTTATCGTTGAGTATAGAAAATATTTATAAGATTAATATGAATGCAATAGAAATACCGGTCGAAGAATATCAAAAAATGGTGCAAGCCATTAATACACTTCAAAGCAATGAAATGCTTCAAAAAATAAATACATTAGTTGAGGTGCTATACGAAAACAAATATGGTTTGTTTATGAAGGACTATTATGATGATTTAACTGAGTATTCAATTCAAACAGGGTGGAATAATGAGCCAAGTCCTTGGGACAATGTTCTAAAAAATTAATGTTAATAATTATTTAATGGAGGGATTATGCCAGTCGAAACAAAAACAAGTTATAAACAAGCCATAAATATAATAAAAAAAATGAATCAGAAAGATAAGGTCAAACTTGCTAATTATATAAATGAGATAACATTAAAAGATTGGCTTATTGATTTCAGAAAAAGAATGAAAAATATACCTATTACATTTGATGAAATCACAGAAATAGTAGAAGAAGTCAGACAAGCCAGATATGAAAGTAGTAATTGATACAAATATTTGGATTAGCTTTCTTATAGGAAAATTATTATCGAAATTAATTGATGTATTATTTAATGAAAATGTTGAAATTTTTACATCAAATGAGCAGATTTCCGAACTGATTGAAACAATTTCAAAATCTAAAATCCAAAAACACATTTCAAAGCTTGATATTAAAAGATTATTGCTTTTATTTGATTTAAAAACTATTATTGTTACACCAATACAAAAGCACAAAATTTGCCGTGACCCAAAGGATGATTATATACTTGACATTGCAATTGAAAGCAATGCAGAATATATTATAACAGGTGATAAAGATTTGCTGACTTTGAGTCCGTTTAGAAAAACTAAGATAATTACTTTTAAGGAATTTGATAACATTCTTAGAAGTTAAAGATAGTATCTTTAAAAAAATCAATTTAATTATTCAATCTCACAAATGGAGCTAATATGAATCCTTTCATTTCCTTCTGTTTAAGAATAAGTCTCTTCCTATTTACAAGTCTTGTTCTATTTGCAAAGCCGGACAGCACCGAAATTAACATCAAAGTCGGCTTCAAGGACAGTGAAACAAATCTTCTTGCCGATTTAATCAATGTTGAGAAAATTACTGTATCATTCTCTGATTCAAATCTTATAGGAAAGAAATTCATGCTCTCGCAGGTTGAATATATCAATGGAGAAAAAAAGGAAGATAAAGCTTTAATTAAGTGCGGCAAGGATACTATTAAAATGGTGATAGGCGAAGATACTGTTTACCATATATTATCTGATTTATGTGATAGAGCTACTTATCAAGAAGATGATACTTTATTTATGATACATTTCCTTTGTGATAATTCTGAGGATAGTTCAGCAAGAATTCAAATAAAATATCCCGGTTTTTTCTTTGATTATCCTTTACCAAAGAAAGAAGAAATTGGATATATGTTAAGAGACTTATTTGTTTGTAGTGATTATAAAGGTATGTTTCCTTTTAATAAAAAAATTCCAATAATTACTTTTGCTCCACCATTCGACGTTGGAAATGGTGCTAAAGATTATTGCATTTTAACTAATAAACCTGTCGAAGAGTGGAACAAGTACTATAAGCTTAATCATTATGTGGTTTTTTATCTTGAAATAAAGGATTGATAATAGCTTCATTCAAATTTTTATAAAATAATTTTTATTTTTTTTCGATAATACATATATTGTATATCATGTATATCATAATTAGGAAAAAATATGACAAGTCAATTATTAGTTAGGATTGATTCCGATACAAAAAATAAACTCAACCTTGTCGCTAGAAGGGAGGGTAAGACCTCCAGTGATGTAGTACGGGAACTTGTAAGTGATTATATCAATGAAAGAGACATGTCTGCTTATATTGAGGATTTATGGGAAAGAATTGGAAAAAAAATCATCAATTCCGGAATTAAAGAAAAGGATATTAATAAAATTATCAAAGAAGTTAGACGGGAAAACAAATGACACCCGTTGTAATCGATACTAATGTAATAGTTTCTTCATTTTACGGGGGAAATCCAAAAATAATTATTGACCTATTGAAAGCTGAAAAAATTAGACTATGCATAAGCAAAGATATAATTAATGAATACATTAAAGTTCTTATCAGGTTCAAAAATATTGATCATAGTGAAATTAATGAACTTCTAAATTTATTTTCAAACAGCAGAATTGTTATTTTTACAGGAAGTACACCAAAACTCAAAGTTGTCATCAATGACCCTGATGATGATAAATTCATTGAATGTGCTGTGGAACTTGGTGCTGAATACATTATCTCAGGTGATAAGGATTTGCTCTCTATAAAACAATTTGGTAATATTAAAATTGTAAATCCAAAGCAATTCCTTGATATTTTTGAAACGAAATTATAGTATTTATAGAATTTCTGAGACCAATTCCCGTTTCATGTGTCATTATATATTATATCATAACATATTTTGAATAAGTCCATGAAAAGAGTCATATTCATAATTGTATTATTAATAGCTCTTGCATTTCAATCCGCCCAGAGTCAGCAGGAGAGCGGCTGGATTGACAAAGGCAACTACCTTGAAAATAAATTAGTAACATCAACATACTACAAAGTACAATTTTCTCCCGACGGTAAAAGCATTTTAACCTTTGGAGATGACCAATTTTTAAGAAAGTGGGATACAGAAACAGGTACACTACTTAAAGAAATTAAAATGACAGATCATTGGTTTATTATGTATGATATATCATCAGATAATAAATATTTCGCTTATTATGATTTGCAATTTAATTTTGACGGTTATAATGATACATTATATATTTATGATATCGAAAATGAAGAAATAAAATGTTCACCATCAATTTATATACCTCCGGATAATACAGGTGGACCAAATGTTGAATTTCTTTTTTTTAAGTTCCGACCTGTGAAAAATTGTGTTTTATTAACTGCAAGAGGTAATTTTTACTATGGTGCTGGTATGAGTAGTGTTCATGGTATTAATATAGAATACTATGCTGATTCATGCAATCAGATAAATTATATAAGTGGTTTGGTCCCATACAAACTTGTTTACTCGCCTGATGGGAAAAAATATGCAATTTACGGATATTCTGAATCAGGATATGAAGACCGCCGGGATTATAAATACTGGCATAGATACTATTATAGTTTTGAATTACAAAACGTTGATGTACCGGACACAACATTTATTTTAGATAGTATATCTTCTGAAAGTGAATTTGATATTCCTATAATACCATATTTTTTATTTACATCGGATTCAAAATATTTAGCAGTTTTTGAAGATAACAAAATAAAGTTTTGGGATGCGACAACAGGTGAGCTTTCTATGGTTATTGACAATTTTTATTTTAGTAGTTACTATGATGGCAGAATTATGTTTTCGAAGGACATGAAATATTTAATTAAATGGGAAAACAAAAATAAAAATTTGATTATTCATTTTATTCATATCAAAGATACCGAAACCAGTGAACCAATTATAATCAATAATGTTATTGCAACATGTCTTGACTTATCAAATGATTCAAGTTTTGTTATTGGTACATCTGATGGAAGATTATTACTAATAAAGGATATTTATTCAAATATCATTAAGACATCAGTAACATCAGGTATAAAATTGATTTATCCCAATCCTGCTAATGACCAGGTTCGCATTAATTATTCCTTATCCGAAAATTCGAGTGTCAAACTCACTTTATTTGATTTTATGGGAAAAAAAATCAAAACACTCATTGATGGAAATAAATCAGCCAATGATTATGTAGAAACTATCAATACAGGCTTTTTAACAGAAGGCATGTATTTCTTGAAATTACAAACAGGAACGACAACATCACTATTCAAATTGATGATAAACAGATAGTTGCTAAAGGTCCATGAAAAGAAAATTATTCATAATTGTATTATTGATAGCTCTTGCTTTTCAATATGCCAAAAGCCAGCCTGAGAGCGGCTGGATTGACAAAGGCAAGACAATACTTACTTATGGAGATGAATTATTAAGAAATCCCATTTGCGAAAACTGAATTATAGAATTATTTTTGATAAATCATAATAATAGAATAATATAAATAATTCATGAAAAAAATAATTATTAAAAAATTACGTTGGAACAAAGAGAAAAATGAGATTTTAAAGAAGAAGAGAAATATATCTTTCGAAGTTGTTGCTGACTTTATTAGTAAGGGTAATATTATTGATGATATTGTTCATCCAAATAAGACAAAATTTCAAAATCAAAAAATATTTATTGTTGATGTTAATAATTATATCTATTTAATCCCTTATATTGAAACAAAAGATGAAATATTTTTAAAAACGATATATCCAAGTAGGAAATTTACTCAGTTGTATTTGTATGGAGACAGTGATGAAGAAAAATAAAATAGTAGATTGGAGTGAACTCGCTCTCGACAAAGATGAAATAGAACTTCTTGTATCAGTTGAAAAAGGTGAATGGAAAAGTACTGGTAATATTGAAAAAAGAAGGGATGAATTAAGGAAGTTTTTTAATCCTGATTATGCCACTGATGAAGACTCCGGCAAAATTACATTAAAAATCCCAAAAAAGGATTTAGCTAATTTAAAATTGAAAAGCAAAAAATTGGGGATTAGTTATGATGTACTAATTTCAAAACTTATTCATAATTACGCTCAGAACAGAATAAATGTAAGTTTATAAAAGGAAAAAAATACGATTTCATATCAATAAATCACAATTCTGAAAAATTATTATTGAGGATAAAAGACATGTAATCCTTGTAAGCTATAGATTGAGAATCTATTTAATTACTATTTTTTATCAATATTTCGTAATCTATCAAAACCTCACATCCAACTCCAGGTACAGCCTGCTGTCTGTGTTTCCCCGGATTTCATTATATCCACTCCCCATAGATTCAACTCCTTTCTTTGTTAAAATTGAATACCTGAGCCAAAGCGATACTTCCCCGACAGGCGTGAATCCTGCATATATGAACAGCTTCGTTCCTTTGCCATACATTGGAAATGTCAGGAAGTAACCCGGTACGATTGATTCGAACTGCCAGATTGCAGATTCATAGCTGTCTGTCGAAAAGTATGTTACCCTCCCCCCAATTTTAATATAAGATAAGGGCTCCCAGCTTAAATCTGCAAAAGTGAGAAAGCCCTTTTCATCAGTTTTGATGTTTCCAAACCTTGCATATACTCCTTCTCCTCGTATATATAATTTGATGTCCTTAAAGGATTGAATAAAATCAAGCCTCGCTCTGGAAATATTTTTTGTAAAGGATGTGTAAACATCAGAATCATTTTTGTAGCTGTCTGTGCTGATTTCATTTCTCAGTCTAAGCTTAATTTTTGTCCTTGATGTAATATCATAATCAAGTTCTGTAAAAGCATCAATTCCTTTTTTCGGAATCGGAAGATAAGGAGTTTCTGACAGGTTTTTATAAACATCAACATATAAAGACAAATTGAGATTCTTCAAAACTTTCCATAATATTCCCGAATATAAGCCAGTCTCATTTGCAGGTGCATCTGACTCACCCAGGTTATAACCCAAGGGAGAGCGGAAATTCGGTTTGAAATACCTGTAATGAAAAGCCAACTCTACATCTCCGAGTTTAAACTGTGCCGATGATTTTGCAGAAATATTTCCTTTTGCATCACTGCTTACTTCAGCAGAATAAGAGGAATTATCGAAGAACAGGAAAAAGTAAGCGGATGATAAAAGACCCGATTTACCGTTGAACGCAGTTTTTGCAGTACTTGTTATTTCTTTTGAGTAGTCGAGCAAGTATGATGTAAAACCGAATTTCATGCTTTCTAACTGCAATTCTAAATTCCCTCCGAAGCTTTTTTCATTAATAACATACCTTTTTTCGAGCTCGTTTTCAGTCCTGTAATATCCTGCTGAATAGAGAGAAGTTACATATTTTCCGCTCGAATCAATGTTAGCCCCTCTTGGAGAATAAGATGCCCAAAGGATTGACGATAAGTTTGCCGATTTTGAAAATCCCCAGTTGCTTTGGATCGCCAAACCACGGAAGAAGTTGTAGTCAATTGAAGAACGGTAGGGCTTAATCCCGCTCCCTATCTGCATCGCAGGAGATATAACCTCAGCTCCTTTTCTCATCCCATAGCTCTTCCAGAGTATGCTCCCCATTCCGTTTTCAACAAAATAATCCCCTATGATAAACTGGGTATTTAAAACTTTTCCCGATATAAAACCTGAAGTAAAGTTCGTGACAAATTGTTCGCCCGGGTCTTTGTCAAATAGAAATCCCGCAGAAATATTTTTGTAATAAATTGACGATTTTGCATACATATTCAAAGATGTACCTTTGAATGAACCTGTTTCAAAACCTCTTTGAGTTTGAAATTGATTCTGATTTCTTATTCTCAGATACGATTTTTTTGATTTTGCAGTTTGAACCGGGTAATCAAGTGTCGTACATAGTTTCAGGAGATACATCTGCTCATCGGTCAGATTGAGAGCATTATCAATATCATCGTAAGTTGCATCTGGGTTTAAAGAAATAATTAGTATCATTTGGGCTATAGATGTACTGAAACCCGGGAGCTGTAACAATTCCTCCGTTGTTGCGGTTTTCAAAGGTAGCGGCTTGTCAATGAATTTTTGTATTTCGTCAATTAATGGCGAGGAACCTGTTACAGATGATATTTTTTCAAGTATGGATTCAAGATATGACTCATCATATTCCTGGGAGAATGATGATTGACTTGATATAATGACAATTAGAAAAATCAGAACAGATAATCGCATATTATACTAAAATCAATACAATTATTTTTATAAATGTTCAACTCCTTCAGAGTTGTGACCTTCTTTTTGTACTTTTTTCTACTAATGTTTAACTCCTATGGAGTTAGCTTATAAAAACATATATCGCGTAGCGATTAAATATAGGTAACATAGGAATCGCCGCACCCACACTTATACCGAAGGGATTATATATTATCATTTGAGCAATTTATAATACACACTCTTTCTCTTTACCGCTCTCCGCAAAGGGCTGTCCTTGCCGAAACTGACACGCAGCCTGTCGTTATTCTCAAAAACAATTATACCATCATCCATTTCGGTGAAACCATCAGCATAAGAATTACCCCATTGCCAGGTTTCTTTGAGCATATCATCATTAATGAAGGATGAATCAACAGGCGGCGGCTGAGGAGGCTTCCCTAAGATTTGCACCCTGTCTGTGATTGTATTGAGAACATACAAAACCATATACTTTTCATCATATTTCCCGATTAATGCCATATACTTTCCCAATTCATCAGGAACAGCAATGAATGAGAACCAATCGGTTTTATTTATTCGGGATGATTTCATTTCGTAACTTGTTTCGTCGAGATACCTGATTTCACACATTGGAAGCCATGCCCCAACCTGGAACAATCCGCCGACAATATATTTTTTCTCATGAAGATTATATCCTATGCTGTGCCAAATACCTTCGAGCTTGTATTCTTTCAAAACAGAACTATCCTTTGAAAAATGTAGTTTGAGCAGTGTCTCCCCGGGTGATTTATCATACTTGGGATATGATAAAATTTTTATTTCAAGATAGGTTGACGCTCCATAACAGGCAAATGAATTAGTAGTTTCATCGAAAGACAATAATTCGACAGAAATCAGAGCATTAAAAAGTAAAATGAGAAAAGTTTTGAATGATTTAATACCCATCATAAAAGCGACAAATCCAATATTTCTAATTCATTATACGCAATATAAAAAAACCTGAGCAAATCCGTACAACATAAAACCTTTTATATTTGATTTACATTTAGGTATTACTACTTATTGCATTTGGAAAATAATTTAATTAAATTCGTTTTTGCTTGTTAACAAATTTATAAAAGTGAATGAGTTATATTTCCGGAAATATTGTATTATTTATTTTTATCCTTGAGTTTACAGCAAACTCTAACTCTCAAAATATAACAAATAACCCTCTTTCCAATAATATTGAAGATAGCTTACAATCTTCGTCTTATATAAGTGATTATCATAAGCTAAATCCCGGCAAAATAATATTCTCAAATACTCCTATTGAACCCGGAAAAGAAAACCAATCCGGATTATCTGATACTTTTTCATCAACTGACAATATTTGGGGAATAATATATCTGAATGATTCATTCAAAAACCTCACTCAATCAAACAAATACGAGGTCAGTCAATACATAATCGTTGACGGGAACGAAACAGCCCGTTATTCATTCAGGATGCTTCCTGAAAAAATCGAGCAGACTTTTCTGAAAACCGAAATAATTGTTCCTCCCGCTCAGGCACACACGAAAGGTGTTAAACACTATGTCAGAGGTTTTTCCGGAATCTCAGCCGGTATGCATGACGTCAAAGTGGCAATGCGTATCCGTGACGATACTGTTGCTGTCGGCAGTTTCACTCTCGATTGCCATGACGGAACAGAATACATTAAAGAATTGAATAATGATTATGAGACAAAAACCATGAAATCCCTCATGCTCCCTAAGCCTGTAATAAGGGATGCCGTTCTGGAAGCAGATATACTCAACTCGCTTTCGGATTTGCCTAGAACAGCCCTCAAGGTAGTAATCACGGATAACGGATGGACACTAATCAAAAATCTCGCTGGGGAACCTGTCTTCAGAACAATCAACACAGCCATCGCTTTCAAAAAGCCCGAAGGCAACTGCTCTATGGTTTTTATTTCATTCAGGCAGGACTTCGACGGCAAAAATTTCGGCAAAACACACAAATACGCCATCGGCAACTCCTACGACATACCCTGCAAAAATGTTAAGTAAAAATTATTCACTCACCTTATCAATTGCATCGGGAGTTACAAAAACAGGTGTCATATAGGACAGAATCAGGGTTAAAGTATCCATTCTCTGGATCGTGGGGATAGTACATCGTCCAGCATGGATTAAGTGTATCCGTCGCTTTTGCATTTTGAGCAAAGAAAGTTAAAAAGGCAATTACAAACAAGATTTTGAATATAGTTTTCATTTTTTTTCTTTCCCCTCATCCCTTTCTCCCTTCTCCCACCGGGAGAAGGGCTGGGGTTGAGGGCATATATTATATATAACCAAAATTATTCACTTTTCATTATTCTTTATTCACTAACTATAATGACACATTAAATGCAAAAAGGTCTCAAACTAATTAATAATTAATAATGAAAAATGAATAATTGAGGATTAACTTAAGAAAAGAAATTATGTGTTCCAAGAGATGGTTTAATAATTTATGTTACGTAAAAATCATAGAAATCTTTGTGGTAAAAATTAGCATTGATACGGGTTTCCGCCTATGGATTCTTCGACAGAGCCTGCCCTGAGCTTGCCGAAGGACTCAGAATGACATTTCTACCTTTCCCAATTCCTATTTCCCAACTCCCAACACCCAATTCCCAATTCCTATTTCCCAATTCAGCATTCAGCATTCATAATTCTGAATTTTTATACGTGCAAATCCACAAATTCAAATTTGTTGCCGTCAAATAATCCTTTGTCGCTTAGCTTGAGGCTTGGTATTACGAGCAAAGCCATGAATGATAATGTCATAAATGGTGCGTGGAGGTTCGAGCCAAGCTCTTTTGCTTTATTATTGAGATTTGAATATTTTTCAGCAACTGTGTATCCATCCACTGTGGACATCAGCCCTGCAACAGGAAGAGAAAGCACTTCAACACTGTTTCCTTCGACAACAGCCATTCCCCCTTTGTGTTCAATTATAGCATTAACAGCTTTGCAAAGCTCTTCATCGCTTGAGCCGACTGCTATGATGTTATGAGAATCATGTCCTACACTCGATGCAATAGCTCCACGTTTTAATCCGAAACTCTTGATAAATCCAAGTGCAGGCTTTGCGTTCTGATACCTGTTAACGACAGCAATTTTCAAAATGTCATTCTCGATGTCAGAAATCAAACAACCATTTTCTATCTTTTCATCAGCGATTATTTCATTAGTGATTAACTGCCCGTCATAAGCCTCGATTACTCTCAGTTTCTTTCCTGAAGGTGAAATATGAAAATCATAAATATCTTTTTTCTCAGCATTAAAAATGTTCGGCTGTTCTGCCGGCACTGACTCAATAAGTGTTTTACCATTTTCTGCTGCGAGCTGTCCCCGAATATATGTTTTCAATACATTGAAATCTTTCAGATTGTCAACCACAATGAAATCAGCATCATCCCCATCGGAAAGCAATCCAACGTCAAGATTATAATGCAATACAGGATTGAGTGAAGCAATTCTCAGCACATTGAACAAATCACTTCCCCTTGCCATAGTTCTTTTAACAAGTTCATTTATATGACCGACTGCAAGGCCGTCGGGATGTTTGTCGTCACTGCAAAACATACACATATCAGGCCTTGCATCAACTAATTTGTAAAGTGTATCGAAATTCTTCGCTGCAGAACCTTCACGGATAAGAATTTTCATATTGTTGTAAATTTTATCAATAGCTTCGTCAAGCTCGAAACATTCATGGTCTGTCGAAATGCCCGCCGACACATACTTTATGAGATATTCACCTTTCAATCCCGGAGCATGTCCGTCAATAGGCAATCCAAACTCCTTTGCTACTTTGATTTTATCCATGACATCAGGAAAATCATTCAGCACACCCGGGAAATTCATCATTTCGCTGAGGTATTTTAATCCATACTTTTCAAAAAGTAATCTAATATCACCTGCTGTTATTGTTGCACCGCTTGTTTCAAATGTTGTTGCAGGCACACATGATGGAGCACCAAAATAAAACTTGAACGGAACTTTACTGCCATTCTCAATCATGTATTTTACCCCTTCAACACCGAGAACATTTGCAATCTCATGTGGGTCCGAAACGGTTGCTACTGTGCCATGAACAACGGCAAGGCGAGCAAATTCCGAAGGTACAAGCATCGAGGATTCTATGTGAACATGTGCATCAATGAAACCGGGAAGAATATAATTTTCAGGTTTTAGCTTATCATCCTTTACAATACTTTTTATCTTTCCATCCTCAACAGCAACAGTTCCCGGAAAGATTTTTCGGTTGATGATATCAACGATATTTGCTGTGATTTCAAACATATAAATTATTTTGGTTTATTACCATACAACTTTTAAATCACGAAGATGATGTAATTCTCTGTCTTTAGAAATTAGTGGTGACTTATAATAAATTGACGTAGCTGCAATTATTCTGTCATGCATTTCCAAATGATTTGGAAGATTCAACATTTCTTTGAATACTGGTAAATCGAAAGGTACAATTCTATATGTAGTACTTTTAGAAATTAAATTTAAAAAATCATTGATATCTATTTGAATTTTCTTTTTATTCAGGATATAAATAATTTCTGATAAAACAATGGTTGATATTAAAATCTGTATATCATTGGATTGTGTTTGTAATAAAATTTTTCTTGATTTCTCAGATAAACTCTCACTTTTAGTTAAAAACCAAAGAAGTGCATGAGTGTCTATTACATAGGATTTCATTTAATTATAATTCTATTTTATCATATTTCCCGAATATTGCTTTCTTAGCTTCATCAATTTCAGAATCGGATATATCAATACCTTTCCAAAGGTTTTCGAGATTTATAACCTTCTTGATTTTTTTTGAAGGTTTCAATAAAGATTTTAGTTCTTTAAGCTCCATTTGTATTGATTCTATTCGTGTTATTACATATTCATTCATGTTATCATCTCAATATTTCATTATTCATAAAAATAAACGCATTAAAACTAAGAATATTTCAATAATAATTTTCATGAAATATTCTGCCTCTTCCATCCATCACCGCCACCTGCGGCGGATTTCAAGCTGGACTATCCTGCTGAGGAATCTCTCCTCAGGCAGTTCATACGAATATATCTGTGGCGGTTTTTTTGTGAATCCTACACCCTGGCATTGCGTGATTTCCGCATTGTGTTTCTTATAATCCTGCAATTGCCGGATGTAATCGCATACATTTCTTGCACGGCTGGTTGAGAGATTCATATTATATGCTTCTTCGCCGAACTGGTCTGTGTAACCTGTTACTGAAATAGAGTCACCTGGTCTTAGGTTCTTGATGAAATTCTGAATTGCCCTTTTATCAATATCTCGGAGTATATCACCCGATACTTTAAATATAGCGAGCGTGAGACGCTGTACCTCAAACTCGGATGTGTCTTTTTGGACTGGAATATTCACTTCCGAATGTGAAGCTGTTCCGTATTTATCTTTAACAACTGAGATAACAACAAGAGGTTTGCCTCCAACAAGACTGTTCGCAAAGCTTTCGGTAATGTATTGTCTTATCATTTCAGGGTTGCCATTTCCTTCCTTGCTGAAAAGAGATTCATCTTGATTTTGGTATTCATCCAAAGACCAATTCGATACATTTTCAAGTGGCTTCGATTCGACCTCGTGTTCCAAAGCCCGCACAGGCATTTCAATTATTTCTATGTAACGGTTTTTAATTATTGGTTCGAGCAATTCATTATCCTCTGTTGTAATCATGACCTGGCGGTTATCTGCAAAACCGTATTCATTCTGTGTCCGGGTAAAGATTTCGGGACCGCAGTTCTTGTCCGAGCGAGTCAATAAAATTCTGTCAGGTTTTATTCCCCAAAATTCCATTAAATAATTTCTTACTCCATTTGCTCTTTTCTTAGCAAGCTCGCAGTCTCCGTTTTCACTTGCCGGGTCTGCATAGCCTGTAATCACAATGCCTGTGTTCTTGTGTTCAATCATCCTGCTCCCGATTATGTTCAGCACGTTCTGATGATAAACCACAGGGTTCACTTCAAGATTATCTATATCGAACCCCTCGATTGTTTTTAAATTTTTGTATCGTGCAGGAATCTCCGATGAGTTCAAATCAAAAAATACAAAAGGCAAAAGAGAGAATGCTTGTGTTACGTATTGCTGGCGAACGTGAAAATTGATTGCCTTTTCTTTTCTGTTTTCTTCATAAACAGCATAAGTTGTCAGATTAACGCTGAGTTCAGGACGGTCAATGATATAAAGTGTATCTGTCCTTTTGAAAATTTCATTTGTAATAATCAGATTCTGAATTTTTTCAGTCTTCATTTCCTTAAAAACGGAATTTCCCTGTTTGAATGAGTTCTGTGCAATATCCGGCAATTTGATTGTAATAGTATCAATCTCATATTTCCTGCGAATTTCTTCCTTAACCGGTAAAGTCTCCCTTGGAGAATATTTTAGTGCTACACCAATGGCAAGAGATGAAACTTTCCACTGCAATCCCGTTACAATATTCGTTAATCCATAAGTGAAGGATACCCCGGGTGCTGCAAGCAAAGTCCTGTCCCTGTTCAGAGGCAATTCATAAGTAGCTCCTACTTTCAGGCTTGTAAGAAATCCTGAAACCTGCTCAATAGTCCCGGAATAAACGTTGCGTGTCCTACTTCTGGTGGTATCATTAAAAACACCATAATCAACAGGTTTTGTAATTTGTTCCTTCTGTGAGTAATCCGATTGTATAAGAAATCCTAAACTCAGTCCGGCATATAGAAAAAAATTATCGAATAGTTGCGACCCAATCATAGGTTCCAGCGATATAGTCGAAAGCCCGGCATCAATTGTATGCTCAAATTCACCGTCTTCGAGGCTGTCGTTCGGCAAGATAACCAAAGTTGGCTCAGTCTCGCTCAGTATCCCGCCGATATTGAACCATCCTGCTCTGACAGAAAACAGAAATTTTTCTGAAAAAGGCATTTCATACAAACCACCCAATGATGGTCCCGTACCGTTTCCTTCCCTGAAATTCGGACAGCAGTTAGGCACTCCCGGCAGTTTAGTGAAGTTTGCGGCATGAAGATTAATATTAAAATCGGCGAAAACGCCATATCTCGTACGCAAAGGCTCTGCCTCAGCCTGTGCAAACAATTCATTAACACCTATTGCTAATAAAAAAATGAATAAAATTATATTTCTTTTCATCAACCCTCTGATTGCTATTAATTTTCAAATTCCTTCATAAATTCTATTTTAATTTTTCCAATTTCATCATTAATAATTTCCAAAATTTGTTCACCTCTTTCATCAACAAATTTGTTGAAATTATTATCAAATTCCCCTTTTATTAATTTATCTGCAGAAGGAATTATATGACTTGATAATGATTTTATTAAATCAGGATTTGAAGTTATATCTTTTAAATATTCAGAAGGACGCTTTTCACCAAACTTAATATTTGGTATTCTTTCAATAATCATTTTATTTAGAATTGAATCAACATTTTCATTTTCAAATGATTCCTCATCAAAATTCTTTTCAAGATATTTTGTAGGAAATATGTGATGAATATTAATAGGTGATTCAAAATCAATATCTAAATTATTAAATAGATTTTTTAAATTTTTTACCTTATAATTCATTATTGCCATTATTCCAGTAAAGATTGCTCCATTAGATGATAATTCTATTAAATCTTCTTTTTTAAAATCAAATTTATATTGTTTTAGATAATCCTTTGGAAATTTATTTCCTTTTACTACATCACAAAGTTTATTGCAATCATCAACAATAATATCATTTGTTGAGCCAATCATACCTCCACCATATCTAGTATTCAATAATGAACCCCAAAACCAGAATCTAAATAATTTCATTTGATGTGGTGTGATTTGAGAAAAATCTTTATGTGGTATATTTCTTAAAAAATGCATTATTGGGATATACATTGTTTTATAAGGCACCCAATCATTTCTAAATATTAGTTTTTGATTTATAATAAAGCTGTATGACTTTTTATACAATTCACAAATTTCATTCCAATAGGTTTGAAAATCGCTACCATCAAGGGAAGTCAGAATTGTTTTACGATCAACTTGACCCATTTTTAGAAATGAAATATATCTAACAAATGCTTCAACAATTGAATTGTCAAATATTATAGCTCTGTTATTTTCCTTAAATTCATTTATGCTCTTATCAAGTTTGAAATCTTTATAAATTTTGGCTGTTATAATATCAATAAAACTTAATTCAGTTCCTTTAGAATTACTTCTTTCAAAAAACATACAGAATTTTTCAATTCCCATATTTAAGAAAAACACTGATAAAAGTGTTTTATCTTGAATTAAGTTGTAAAAAAGTCGTTTTAAATCAAGTATTAAGTTTAGGTATCTTTCGGCTAGTCCATTGTTATCTTTTAAAAATTTATAATTTTCTATTAGAGGTTCAAAAATTTTTTGGTGTATTTCTTTGTCTTTCCAAGTAGCACATTTAAAAACTTCTTTTAGTTCAATACTGAATAAGTCTTCACTTGGTTTTACAGATAGACTATCTATTATTTGTTCCATGGATTCAATATCATTATTTGGAGCTGGTATATTTTCAGGATTTTTGAATATGAAATATAATTTATCATTCCCTTTTAACACGCGATAAATAGCTGTGATTCTTTGCTGTCCATCTAATATCACATATGTTTTCGCTGTTTCAAAGTCATTTGTCTTATAATAATTGTGATTCACTTTTGCTCTACTTCCTTTACCAGATCTAGGTCGGATATCAATTTCCCTACAGGATAAATCGAATTGAGGTTTTGCTAAAACAAATGTTCCAATAAATATACCTCTCATTAATGAATCAAATAAATCCTTTGATTGCTCAATACTCCATACAAAAGGTCTTTGAAATTCAGGCAACATCATTCTTTTATCACTTACTTCTTGAAGTATATTTGAGATTGATGTATAATCTGGTTTTACACTTTCTACATTCATACTCTTATAATGTTATTTAATAAAAATAAAATTACTATTATGATAGATGTTATCTTAAGTTTTTATTTATTAATCTACAAATTACATTTTTTTAAAAATATATCAAATTAAATCTCAACGATTAATTCAATTATTAGATACCTTAACCTCACCACTCTCATAATTCTTCTTTAAATATTTCTCGGTGTCATATAAATACCATTTCTATTTGTTCATCCTCAGTCTGGTTCAACCTTTCTTGTGCATAATTCACATATTCAGGATTTATTTCGATTCCGATATAATTCCTTTTTAGCATTTTTGCTGCAACACAAGTAGTCCCGCTTCCGCAAAATGGGTCTAACACAATATCATTTTCCTGGGTTAAAAGTTTAATTATTTGTTGTATAACATACTCAGGATAAACAGCAGGGTGTGGATTTCCTCTTATTGATTCTACAGGACTTTCAATTATGTCTTTTTTCATGGACTTTCCATATATTCTAATTATGGTAAATCCATGTTTCTCGATGTGCATTTTTCTGCCGCCTTCCTGGCCTCCAAACGGCTGTGAATGTATATTTCTTATTTTCATTCTGAAGCTTTCGAGTTCACCCTTTTTTACTTCATTAATAACTTTATCAAGTTCCTTTTTTGCATTTACTTTTTCTTCTTTACTTAAATCTGATTTTTCTAATAATTCATAATATTTTTTACCGATACCATTCCCATTCCCTGAATTTTTCTTTGATGCAATTTTTAAAATTTCCAAATAATCCAAGTAAGCATCCTGATTGAAATAATAATCATTACTTTTAACAAATATGAAGAATGGCTCCGTTGATTGGACTAATTTTCTTTTATCTTGTCTGGGTGTCGGGTTTAATTTTATCCAAGTTAGATTGTTAATAAGTTTAAGCTTAAATTTTTCAAGCACACCTATTGCAAATTTATAAGGAATTAGGGATAGTGAGCTATCTAAATATTTATCACCTAAATTAAAAACAATTGAACCGGTCTTTTTTGTTATTCTAACACACTCAGCGAATATTTGTTCAAGATTATTTAAACAATACTTCGGACAAAAATAATAAAAAATCAGGCAGCAATAGTCCCGTAATTTCTAAATTCTCTGAAAACTGAATGG
>Ga0156686_1083_pt1 | contig 43459 bp, 30 predicted proteins | sample RifOxyC2_FD_112016 | JGI IMG/M metagenome (GOLD analysis project Ga0156686, IMG submission 112016) | Ignavibacteria bacterium RIFOXYC2_FULL_35_21
CAATATTTAAGAAAGAAGTAGTTCCCGGTGCCGACTGGTAAGGTAGATCACCTGCTACATTACCTGCAAGGCTCGTTGCTGTTCCTGCATTGCCTGTGATGCTGATACCATAAGTACCTGCTGAGATTGCATTCGCTGTAATAACACCTGTTCCTGTCGGCCCTAATGTAGAGCCGTTACCCACAAGCAAAGCCTGCCCTAAATTTGTAGCACTCGTTACATCGTCAAAACCGATTGTCGTGCCTGTCATTGCACCCGTTATTTTTGAACCTGACAGTGAAGTGAGCCATACCGGGTCAGAGTATGAGCCTGTTGTATAAACTCCATTCGTAACCGTACCTGCATTACCGGCGATATCAATCGTATAAGAACCTGATGTGAACACACTCGAGTAATCACCGGCAGTCATGTTTGATGCAGATAGTGAACTCCATGTTGCAGATGTACCGGATGAATTTGTAAGTAAAACTGAATTAGATGCTCCAGGATTTATTTTAGCTATTGTAATTGCATTATCCTGAATATTACTTGTTGCAATAGACAAAAGGCCTAATTTAGAATTTGTAACAGAAGCATCGGCAAGTTCTGATGCAGTTATTGCACCAGCAGCAATTCCCAAGGGGATACTAACTCCATTACCCGTAAATGTTGAAGACAAATTCAAATTCTGCCACACAACATTACCGGCTATTGTAACCAATATATTATCATCGGCACCATTATTAATTTTTCCTACAGTTATATTTTTATCTGCTATCTTTGTAGTTGTTACTGCCAAATCTGCAATCATTGCTGTCTGGACTTTACTATATAACCAATCTGAACCATCATAAAAAAGGATTTCATTGGCAAGTACTCCTGTTGTATTAAGCCTCACTTCGTTACCGGGCGAACCATCACCGATAACAGGCATTGATGTCCTGACAGTTGGCTGTACCCATTCCATTATTGTATTTGAATTATTCCACGAAAGTACGTAGCCATCTTCAAATACTCCTGGGCTAGAAGGAGTTGCAATAAAGTGTTGAGGCATTAATTTGCCGTAAGTCCAGGAGCCTGTCGTTGGACTTAAATAATACATCTCATAAGGAGAAATACCTGCAATATTCAAAGTAATTGGATTAGCCGGTTCACCGTTACCTGTTATTGGTAAAGCAGTATTTAGCAACTGAGAATTAAAATTTATCCATTTCATTTTCGGGTCTGTTCCTCCATTCCAGTACCAGGAAAGAACATATCCGTTTTCGGAAATACCAAGTGATGAATCACTAAATGTGTATAAATTTTCAGGTTTAATTTTTTGTGATATCCATCTGTCATCATCGTTTGTCGGGGTGCCATAATTCCTGAATACATAAATCTCATTGTCTTTTAATGAGGGATAATCAGAAATCGGAATACCACGTAATCCAACAACTTGAGGAGAAGGATAGAGCCCACAGAGGTCTCCTCCTGCACCGCCACCGGGACTGGGATTTCCCCAATAAACATTGGTGCCATCAAACATTATTGATGAAGCAACAGGTGCTAATGGCCCACCAATATGCTGGTGTGCATCTATGTTGTCAACATTTACAGCCTTTTGTGCTATTTTATCTTGAGTTACAGAACTGTTAGCAATTTTGGAATTGGTAACAGCAGCATTTTGTATTTTTTCTGCATTAATAGCATCATCCTTTATATAAGGATTAGGAAATTGTCCTGTTAAATCCCCACCGGCATCTTGGTTTAATCTAATAAAACCAAGTGAAATTAATTTGTTCACCGAATCAAGATTTAATGATGGATTTGGGTATGAACCCGATAAGAAGCCTGATGCAGGTCCCCATGGCAATGCTTTCACTCCAGGGTCGAGCATATTTTGCTTAATTCCATTATTAATGATTGATTGTGCTATTATTGCAGTGTCTGCCTTTTGAGCTTGTAAGGACATGAATGAATATGGAACTGACGATAGCCTCGTTCTGGGAAATGGAGGTGTATCCCCTAATTTAACTTCAAGCCAATAAGTTCTATTAAATTGCAAATTAATCGGAGCAACTTCACCAAGGTAAACATTTATGAAGCCATTAACTACCTCGACCCCGCGATTCTCAGCCCAAAGAGGGATAACTCCAGCATATTCATCCTGAAAAATTGCGAATGTCATTGTAACATAACCATTCATTGGCTTATTCTCATTGTCCATCACACTCGCCTGATAATTTATTATCCGGGGGACTTGAGAATATGATGCTGTTATTAACAATAAAAATATTATTGTTATTATTATTATATGTATATACCTTTTCATATTTATTACCTGTAAAAAAATATTACATATAGCCTCTAATTTTATATATAATAAAGGCTAAGGTACTTTTTATAACAAATAATATGCCTTAAAATTGAATTATTTCATTTGCTTCAATAAGACTTTGAATTATAAAGTATTTACTTGATAAGAAAATTTGAGATTTTTGTAAAAAAAGCAGTAAAATTTATCTGGTAAAACTTTCCACAAAAATCTTACTCAAAAAAAATAATGTAACTTCGGATTAAAATTATTTTTAGAGAAAAAAAAAAGCACAGCATTTATACTGTGCTTTTTTTAAATTTGTATTACCCGATTGAGAAATTAATTCTCAATTATTAATTCTAATTTGCTTTGAACCAGGTTGTACCATTTGATATTAATGTTGCACCTGCACCTGCCGCAATATTTCCACCTGCTGAGAGATTTGCCTGCTGACCGGAATTATTTCTTATAAATAAAACCTTTCCTGATAATACAGTTGGCATTGTTACAGCGAATGCCCCTGTTTCTGTACCGACTGTTATTTCGAATACAGATATATCGTCAGGAATAGTAATACCTGCATCAGTGCCTGCAAGTGTTCCGAATGAAAGCTTCAAATCACCTCCTCCGTCGGCAACAGCAATAGCACTACCAGTTCCTGCACCATTATCAACGGATATACCTGAACCGGATGCTGTGTTTGACACAGTTAATATAGCTCCCACAGTAGGTGTAATAGTTCCAAGTGCAATAGCACCGGTTGAAAAATCACCATATATTAGAGGTGGATTTGCACTCGAATTTGCAATATAAAGTTTGTTGTTCCCTGTTTCATTATAACCTGCCTGGTAACCAAGAAAAACATTACCGCTTCCTGTTGAATTAAATCCTGAACCCTCACCTACAGAAGTATTATTGCTACCTGTAACATTGAATACGAGTGAAAACATACCATAAGCAGCATTATTTGAACCGAATGTATTTGATGCCAATGACTGGTATCCGAATGCAGCATTATTATTTCCCGAGATATTATACCAAAGTGCCTGATTACCAACTGCGGTGTTATCACTTCCGGTTGTATTATTTTGTAAAGAGACCGAACCCACACCCGTATTGGCATTACCACTGCTGTTTAATTCGCCCGAATGGAATCCGATAAAAGTATTATTATTTCCTGCATTAACATTTCCGGCAAGATTTCCCAAAAATGTTCCCTGTTTGGGATTATCAAAATTAATCAAGCCAACAACCTGAATATTATTATTAGGGGTAGTTGTACCGATGCCGAGCATGTCGCCGGTTATAGTTGCAGAAGATGAACCTAAGATACCGGTAAAACTTCCGCTCGCCGCTGAAATATTTCCTAATGTAACGATATTCTGCGAACCAAAATCAGGATTGATTTTTGTTCCTGCTATAGCAGCTGCAGAATTTACATCAGCATCAACTATTGAACCATCTACTATCATTGCACTCGTTATTCCACTCCATTCCATCATTGTATTGGAATTATTCCATGATAGCACGTATCCGTCTTCACCTGCACCAGGACTTGATGGTGTTGCTTCCAGGCTTTGTGGCAAAAGCTTGCCGAATGTCCATGAGCCTGTTGTGGGGCTCATGTAATATACATCATGCGATGCAACGCTCGCCCTGTTCAAAGTAATAGGATTCCCGGGTGTACCGTCACCTACAATAGGTAGTGCTGAATTGATTGTTAATGTGTTTGGAGATATCCATCTCATTCGTGGGTCAGCACCGCCGTTCCAATCCCATGAAAGTAAATAATTGTCTTCTGCTGCACCTAATGGTGTATTGTTGTAAGAAAAAAGATTGTCAGGAAGAATTCTTTGTGGAACAAATTTATCATCCAAAGTAGATGGTGTCCCATAGTTTCTGAAAACATATACTTCATTGTCGCTTGGCGAAGGGAATGAAGCAATAGGCATTCCTCGCAAGCCGGCAACCTGTGGTGATGGGTAATTACCTGCTAAATCTCCACCTGCACCTCCTCCGGGACTCGGGTATCCCCAATAAACAGTTGCACCGTCCCACATTATTGCTGATGATAAAGGTGCAAATGGTCCTCCTAAATGATTTCTACCATCAATATTATCAACATTAACTGCATCGAGAGCAATTTTTCGTTGTGTGACAGCAGAGTCTTTGATTTTTACAGTAGTAACTGCATTTGAACGAAGTTTTATCGCTGTAACTGCTGAATCACGAATTGACGGATTTGGATATTGCCCGGCCAGGTCTCCACCGGCATTTTGATTTAATTCTATAAATCCGAGTGATACTAATTTATTTAAAGAATCAAGATTGAATGACGGATTAGGATAAGTTCCGTTAAGATAGCCTCCGGCAGGTCCCCATGGCAGTGCTTTGACATCAGGGTCAATCATGTTTTGTTTTACACCGTTTTCAACAACTGATACAGCTACTATTGAAGTGTCTGCCCTATGCGTCCTTATAGCCATATATGCGTAAGGCACAGTGGTTAATCTGGTTCTTGGATATGCAGGAGCATCGCCTAATTTAACTTCGAGCCAATAGGGCTTGTCAAAAGGTAGATTGATCGGAACAAGCTCTCCAAGATAAACATTTACAAAACCGTTTACGGCATCTACACTTCTATTCTCAGCCCATAACGGAATTACTCCGGTAATTTCATCCTGGAAAATGGCAAATGTAATTGTAACAGTACCATTAACCGGATTGTTTTCTTCATTCATCAGGCTTGCCTGATAGTTGACGATTCTTGGAACCTGTGAAAAAGTAAAACTGGATGACAGAAGTAATATTAAAATTACTGTCATGATTGCAAGGATAAATTTTTTCATTTTTGCCTCCGGTTTAATTGATTAATTAATAATGTTCGACTTCTGATTTATTATTATTAATACATTAAATTTTCACGATTCTTAACGACTTTTATCAACCGGTATAATATTTTTTCCAATAATTTTTTATTATTCTATTTGAATCATTAGTAATAATTTATTTTTTTTGTTTCGATTAACTTTTTAATTTATTAAATATTAGTATTCAATCAAAAATAAAAAATGGTTTTTTCAATAAAAAAAAACCACACCAAAGTTGGTGTGGTTTTAAATAAATAATTTATTATAGATTATTTAGATATTTTATCATTTTTATCTGATTGTATATCCGAAGGTAAATTTAAAGATTTTGTGTTAACAAAATTTGGCTGATTGTCAACTGTTCTTAACTCCTGAATTTTTTCAGAATTTTTATCTGAAGGTAAATTCTGTCTGTTTTGTTCAATTTTATTATTAACAGAATTAATTTGTTGCTTTGCTGAATTTGGATTAAGAACTGCATTATTTTCCAAACCATCAATTTTCTTAAGTCTCCTTGCCTCGTAACCAAGTCTCTTAGCAACAATTCTATAAGAAAATTCTACATTCATATCGCCATTGCTTGATTTTACAGTAAATCCGGTGTTATCATAATTGCATGTAAATAAATCTGAATTGCCACGTGCCTGTACAAAAACATGATATACTTCGTTAAGATTGACTGTTTCAGAAAAAAGGGATTCAATGTTTATTCTTACCTCTCCATTATTGAGTTTACCCAATCCATAGTCTGCAAACCATACTTCGGAAGATTCCTCGCAATACAGAGCAGTAGCTCCCTGCGATGTTTCAACGATTGCACTCTTGGTACCACCGACAACACTTAATCCGGTGCTTGCAGGATTTGTTGTAACCAAAACACCGTTTGCTGTACTCGAGGCATTAACATTCAATGCCCAGCCTCCTGAACCATTTGTCGCAATTTCTACTGTATTGTTAGTGTTTGCAGAATTCACATTTTCAAATCTACCAGCCACACCTGTACCACCTGAAATACCTGATTGGCCAAGAACACCAATACCGTTTTCTGTATTGAATCCTCTGACGCCATAACCGCTACTGTCGTTTCTACCGACAACTGCACCAACGCCATTACCACCGCGGTTTCTACCAACTACAGCTTCACCGAAAGTATTATCACCAATTACACCTGCGGCTGAGATTGAACTGGTGATACCCCATACTCCTGTGCCGCCGGATGAAGTTGCAAACACACCGGGACCAACGCCTGTTTGAAGTACATCAATACCACGTGCACCATTTCCTGCGTTTGTCAATTGTACTGTAATGCCACTGCCTGTTCCATTATTAGCAACATCTACTACCGTAGAAGTATTTGCTGCATTCACATTTTCAAATTTTCCGGCTGTTCCAGTGCCTCCCGATATACCGGATTGGCCAAGAACACCAATACCATTGTCGGTATTGAATCCTCTTACTCCATAGCCACTACTGTCATTTCTACCGACTACAGCACCTACTCCGTTACCTCCACGGTTTCTACCTACAACAGCTTCTCCAAAAGTATTATCACCAATCACACCTGCTGCAGAGATTGAGCTTGTAATACCCCATAATCCGGTTCCACCGACAGAATTGGCAAAAACTCCGACCCCTGAACCTGATGAATTCACATCTATGACTCTGGCGCTTGTTGACCCGGTTACAAATAAAGGAATTGTCACATCAGTTCCGTTAATTGTAACACTGCCATCCGTGGATGATGTGTTAATTGTGTTGCCTGCAATATAAGCCGACTGCAAATCAGCTGCGGCAACTGCTCCGTCAACATATTCTTTATTAGTTAAATCATAAACGTCAACCGGTGCGACCGGAGATTGTGGTGCTGATGTTGTAAAATACTGTTGACCGGTCCATGAATTTGAAGTAGTTAAATTAATATCCAATGCAGTTCCTATACCATTTCCCTGCAAAGTGGTTCCAACATTTAATCCACTCCATTGATTAATTCCACCAATATTGACAAGAAATTGATTATTTAACCCCGGAGCAAGTCTGGAAACACCGATGTAATTAACAGTTGATAAATCGTTAATTGCAGAAATGATATTATTACCTGCTGTGTTTGCAATAGTCGGATTAGGATATGTACCTGTCAAATCGCCACCTGCAGGACCTGCGGGAAGAGGTATATCCCATACAAAATTTCCATTACTGTAAAATAACACATCTTTTTCAGCAGGAGTATCCGAACTTAAACTGTTTGGAGTGAGAAAAGATGGTTTCCATTTGCTGCCATCATATACAAATGTTTGCCATAATAAAGGTGTTGCAGGAGATACTGGTATGCCGCGAATTTTTGATACGGTCGGTGCAGAAAGAGTACCTGATAAATCTCCTAATAATGCTTCATCGCGCCTGAAAAAATTATCATCAACTAAATTTAAAAGTGTATCTTTGTTCAATGATGGATTTGGATATTGCCCCCTAAGTGCTCCACCTGCATTCCCCCATGGAATTGCTTTCACACCCGGGTCTAACTTCGGCTGGGTTATAGCTCCGTCAACTACCGTAAAAGCAATATCTGCTGTGTCTGATTTCGTAGCAAATAATGCGTGCATAGTATAAGGTGATGTTGTTAATCTCGTTCTTTGGTATGGATTAGCATCACCCAATTTTACTTCAAGCCAGTATTGTTTATTAAAAGGGAGATTGAGCGGCACTATTTGACCAAGATATGTATTTAAAAATCCATTACCAACCACAACATTTTGGACTTCTGTCCATAGTGGAATTACACCCGATGTTTCATCTGTAAAAATGGAGAATGTCAGAACAACAATTCCATTAATCGGTTGATTCTGCTCGTCAAGCAAGCTTGCCTGATAATTTATTATCTTTGGTACCTGTGTATATGCTGCATTAAATGACAGAACCATTAAAAAAAATACCGTCGTCAATGCAATGATATATTTCTTCATTGTTAACTCCTCTTTGTAATTGAAAATCTAATTATTTTTCTCTTGCTTAATTTTAAATTATATGATAAATAAAAGTTAATTATTATATAAATAATATGGATAAAATTTAGTTATTCCTATTAATAATAATAATATAATCTAAAATTATATTTATGTTATACTAAATTATTAAATAATTGAGAAGTAATCAAAAAAAAATATTTGTCATCAGAGTATAAGTAAGTCAGGTTGAAATTATTTGTAATTTAATTAAGGCGGTTTAATGAAAAAAAAGGGCGAATTGCTTCGCCCTTTAGTAATTTCATTTGCTTGTGCAAATGAAAAAAATAAACTTAAAATATAATTTTTATTGTATCCAGGAACCTGTTGTTACCCAGACTCCTCCGGAATAAACCATAGTAACTCCGACTTTATTTCCGGCAATAGGAGAATAATTGAAACCATTGATTGTTACATCATCACCAGCACCTGGACAAGTAAAAGTTACATAAAGGATTTTACCGTTAGTTCCTGCCGGATTGGTGATTACATCAATTACTCCATTATTGTCGGATACAATATCAACAACAGAAACATCATCAGGTATTGTATAAACATCCGCTGCGACTGCACCTGCAACATAAGACAGCTTAACATCGCCGCCGCCATCTGTAACCGATATAGCAGAACCTGTTGAAGTATTGTCAGCTATTATAGCTGCAGTACCTGTTCCACTTGCAAACGAGCCTGTGCTTGGGGTTGTTGCACCTATCGGTGTATTATCAACAGTTCCGCCACTTATAGTAAGATTGTTATCAACCTGAGCATCTGTTAGCGTTGCAACCCACTGAGGTGCTGCACCTGTTGATGTCATAATAGTATTAAGAGCACCTATACCAAGGAAAGTTGTCGTATTGGCAGCAGTTTGATAAGGAACACTACCGGCTACTCCTCCGTTCAGATTTGATACGGCAGATAAACCATTTGAAAATACCCATCCGGCATTTGCCAAATCAACATCTATGGGAACTATCGTTCCGTCAAAAATCTCTGTAGTTGTAACGCCTCCGATAGCTATTCCGACTGTAGCAGCTGCTGTTCCATCATATGTGAATGGTGTGATTCCGGTACCCTGAGTTAAACTATTGACAAGGGGTCCTGCCAAATTTCCATATATTGTTCCATCGGCTTCGATATTACCTTGAACAAAGATGTCAGGATTTGCTGATGGAAATCCGGGTACGATTGTTCCGAAAGTTACATCACCCGTCGAGAAATCACCGTAAATAAGAGGCGGATTTACACTCGAATTAGCAATATAAAGTTTATTGCTTGTTGTTTCATTGTACCCTGCACGATATCCTAAAAAGACATTACCGCTTCCAACCGAGTTGCTATAACCAGCCGAGTGTCCGATACCTGTATTACCCAAACCGGTTGTATTGGAGTAGAGAGCATCCCTTCCCAAAGCCGTGTTGTTATCCCCGGTTGTATTCGAGTGAAGAACAAAAAATCCGACTCCCGTGTTGTCATCACCTGTTGTGTTCGAGTAAATTGCTTCAGCACCATTAGCCGTATTGTTATTTCCGGTTGAGTTGTTGTATAGAACATCCGTACCGGTAGCAATGTTGTTCGAACCTGTTGAGTTAAGATAGAGTGCAGCATATCCTACACCAAGGTTGTTTATACCTGTTGTGTTTGTATATAGTGAAGCATAACCATAAGCAGTATTGTGATATCCGGTTGTGTTATTCAAGAGGGAACTGAAACCGTTAGCAGCATTTTGATATCCTGTCGTATTGTTACGTAGAGCATCATACCCTATTGCTGTGTTTTGATATCCTGTTAAGTTTAACTCGAGTGCGTTTGAACCGACAGCGGTATTGTAATAACCAGTCGTATTTGAGTAAAGAGCTTCAAGTCCGATTGCTGTGTTATTATCACCGGTTGTGTTGGTTAAAAGTGCATTAGAACCAAATGCAGTGTTTTCAAATCCTGTTGTGTTTGCACCGAGTGCATTCGCGCCAACGGCTGTATTGTCATTTCCTGTTGTGTTTACGTCAAGTGCGTTAGAGCCGACAGCAGTATTATCACCACCAGTAGTATTTACGATTAAAGCACTATAACCAAATGCAGAGTTATTACTTCCAGTTGTATTGGCTGCCAGTGCCGAATAACCTAATGCAGCATTATTTGTGCCTGCAGTATTTGCAGTCAGTGCCTGATAACCAACGGCAGTCAAACCGCTAACTGTATTTGCCTGTAGTGCATTGTAACCGACAGCGGTATTATTAATACCTGTACTGTTAGTTAATAATGAATTATAACCTACGGCAACATTATTTCCGCCAGTTGTTGTAAGTGCTAAAGCTTGATATCCAAATGCCGTATTGTTATTAGCAGTCGTGCTTAAGTTAAGTGAAGAAGTACCGGTTGCAGTATTAAAGCTGCCCGTAGTATTTGTAAGTAATGCTGATGAACCGACAGCCACATTACCATTTCCGGTATTAGATAATAATGCCTGATACCCGTAGGCGGAATTGTCATCACCTGTTGAATTATTCCTTAGGGCATACGTACCTGTTGAGGTATTACGACTACCGGTTGTATTTACCTCAAGGGCAGTATAACCAATAGCAGTATTGTTATTTCCGGTTGTATTAGCAGTCAATGCCTGATAACCGACGGCAACAATATTAACACCTGTCGTATTTGCAGTCAATGCCTGGAAACCAACCGCAGTCAATCCACTTACAGTATTTGCCTGGAGTGCATTATATCCGACTGCAGTATTATCTGCACCAATACTGTTTGTCAGTAAAGCATTAAAACCGACAGCCACATTGTTATTACCGGTTGTGTTGGCCAACATAGATTGTGAACCATAAGCTGTATTGTAATTACCTGTAGTATTGGTAAATAATGCTGAACTACCACCGCCAGTATTATCATTTCCAGTGCTTGAAACCAGTACCTGTGAACCAAGAGCGGTATTATTATTTGTCGTCGCAATCGTACTTAAGGAATTATAACCTAAAGCAGTATTGTTTGCACCTGTTGTATTGGAATAAAGAGCGCGGTAGCCAACGCCTGTGTTCTGTGGACCGGTCGTATTGGCAAACATTGCATTATAACCGTAAGCTACGTTGTCATTTGCTGATGTGTTTGAATATAATGCTCCTAAACCGGCAGAGGTATTATTATTTCCTGTAGTGTTTGAACGAAGCGCTTCAAAACCTAAAGCAACGTTGCCACTACCCGTAGTATTCAATATCATCGAATTTTCACCGTAAGCCGAGTTTTGATTACCTGTGGTGTTAGCAGAAAGTGATGCATAACCTGTTGCTGTATTATCGGCACCAGTTGTATTGGCGTCTAGTGATAAAGAACCCAATGAAGTATTACCACTTGCTGTGTTTAACAGTAATGACTGATAACCGACAGCAGTATTATTTTGCCCACTAACATTTGCATTAAGTGCCTGATAACCTACAGCAGTGTTTTGATTACCTAAAGTATTGTTCTGCAATGAACCATTTCCAAAAGCACTATTGTTATTAGCAGTTGTGTTTGACAACAATGAATTATAACCAAATGCCGAGTTTCCAGTTCCTGTTGTATTAGCAGCAAGAGAAGAATACCCAACTGCAGTATTGTTAGCGGCTGTTGTGTTAGCTGTTAGTGCATTGTATCCGACTGCGACATTGCTTGTACCTGTTGTGTTTGTTGTAAGAGCTAAATATCCAACAGCAGTATTATCACTTACTGTATTATTTCTAAGAGCTTGATAACCGTTAGCAACGTTGTTGTTACCTGTAGAGTTAAGTTGCAATGCCTGAAAACCGGTTGCTGTATTTCGAGCTCCGGTAGTGTTATTGTTCATTGAACCGTAACCAACTGTAGTATTGTCTGCACCGGTTGTGTTAAGTTGTAAAGCAAGATTTCCAATTCCTGTATTGAAACTTGCAGTGGTATTGGCTGACAGTGCCTGATAACCCATTGCCACATTAGACGAACCGGTTGTATTAACCAAGAGGGATTGATACCCGTTTGCTGTATTCATATTGCCGGTAGTATTTGCAGCAAGTGCTGAAAATCCTGTAGCAGTGTTATTTGAACCGGTTGTATTAGCTGTTAAAGCATTATAACCAACAGCAGTACCACCGCTGACAGTTGTATTAGCTGCTAGTGCATTGCGACCTACAGCCACATTTTGTGTTCCTGTAGTATTAGCTGATAGTGTTGAGTAACCTACTGCCGTATTGTCATTTGCAACTGTATTTACTAAAAGAGAATTATAACCGACAGCCACATTACCTGTACCGGTTGTATTGGCATTCAATGCCTGATATCCAAGAGCAGTGTTGCCGGTTGCTGTTGTATTTGAAAACAAAGCATTAAAACCGACAGCTACGTTGCTTGCACCTGTTGTGTTTGTATTTAATGCCTGGTAACCAAGACCGGTGTTGCCGGTTGCTGTTGTATTTGAAAACAGAGCATTAAAACCGACAGCTACGTTGCTTGCACCTGTTGTGTTTGTATTTAATGCCTGGTAACCAAGACCGGTGTTACCGGCTGCTGTTGTATTTGATAACAGAGCATTATAACCTAAAGCTACATTATTTCCACCGCTTGTATTTGCATTAAGAGCCTGAAAACCGACTGCTGTGTTATTGTTTGTTGTGTTTGATTGCAGAGCATTGTAACCGACTGCCACATTACTCGTACCTGTTAAATTAAGTCTTAGTGACTGGAAGCCAACAGCTGTATTATTACTTGCTGTTGTATTTGAAAACAATGCTGTATGACCAATAGCCACATTATTTCCACCGGTTGTATTATTACGTAGTGAATAAGCACCGCCCGCTGTATTGTTTAAACCGGTAGTATTGGCAAACATTGCCCAGTAACCATTAGCAGTATTTTCATTACCTGTTGTATTGGACCATAATGATGCTGAACCGGTAGCGGTATTATTAATTCCTGTTGTATTCGCACCAAGAGAACCTCTACCAGTAGCAGTATTATCATTTCCTGTTGTGTTATTATTTAAAGCATTTGAACCGGTAGCTGTATTTTGATTTCCTGTGTTGAATCTTAAGGCATAATATCCGGTAGCTGTATTTTCATTACCGATTGAATTTGTCATAAGTGCTCCGTAGCCAAAGGCTGAATTCCAACTGCCTGTTGTATTGGCAATTAGTGAATTTGCACCGGTTGCAGTGTTCCATGTACCAACCGTATTACTAAAAAGTGAGCTATAACCGACAGCAGTATTGAAACTTGCTGTAGATAGATTTAGTGCACCTGTTCCGATTGCCGTATTGTAATTATCTGTTAAATTACTAAAGAGTGCATTAAATCCAACAGCCACATTGCTTCCACCGGTAGTATTACTTTGAAGAGCGTTAAAACCAAATGCACTGTTGTTATTAGCTGTTGTGTTTGCTAATAGTGCATTATAACCTAAAGCGGAGTTCCCACTTCCAGTTGTATTCGCAGCAAGAGTTGAATAACCTACAGCAGTATTGTTAGTTCCGGTTGTGCTGGCTGTTAGTGCATTATAGCCTACTGCAGTTAACCCACTTACTGTTGTATTAGCTAAGAGTGCATTCTGTCCAACGGCGACATTGCTTGAACCTGTGATGTTATTGGCGAGGGCATCGAACCCATTAGCAGTGTTGCCAATTCCCGTTGTGTTTGAGTACAGTGCTTGAAAACCATTAGCACTGTTGCCACTTCCCGTTGTGTTGGAGTACAGGGCTGCCAGTCCATTAGCCGTGTTGTTAGCTCCCGTTGTGTTGTTGCGAAGGGCACTGACTCCGGCAGCCGTGTTACTAACGCCTGTTGTGTTGGAGCGAAGGGCATCGACTCCTGTAGCCGTGTTGTCATTTCCCGTTGTGTTGGCTAAGAGGGCAGAATATCCTGTTGCAGTATTATTAGCACCGGTCGTGTTTGCTGCAAGTGCATTGGAACCAACGGCTGTAATTCCGCTCGAGGTAGTATTAGCGCCTAATGCATTATAACCTACAGCTACATTGTCTGCACCGGTTGTATTGTTCATAAGAGTATTATAACCGTATGCGCTATTGAAGTTACCCGTTGTATTAACTAATAATGAATTCCAACCGAATGCCGAATTTCCGCTGCCGGTTGTGTTTAAGCCAAGTGCCGAATACCCGGTTGCAGTATTGTTGCTTCCGGTTGTATTTCCCATCAAAGCACGATAACCGACTGCTGTATTTGGTGAACCTGTATTGGCGAACAGTGCCTGGAATCCTAAAGCAGTACTTCCTGATATAGTTGTCTGATTTTGAAGTGCCTGACTTCCCACGGCAACGTTTTGAGTACCGGATGAATTATTCGCGTGTGCAAGGTAACCTACTGCAGTATTATCACCGCCTGTGGTTGTACCATAAAGAGCTTGAAAACCGGTTGCAGTATTGTTATCACCGGCTGTGTTAGTGTAAAGGGCAGCATAACCAAAGGCAGAGTTATTTGAAGAAGTTACGTTGCTATAAAGTGAATTAGTACCTGAAGCCGTATTGAACGCACCGGTTGTATTATTGTAAAGTGAATTATATCCGTATGCCGAACCCCCGTTTCCAATAGTGTTGGAGTATAGAGCACCGTCTCCGGCTGCAGTATTAAAACTACCACCTGTATTCGAATATAAAGTGTTCGAACCAATTGCAGTATTGTTACCGCCGGATGAATTTAAACGAAGCGCTGAAATTCCGACCGCAGTATTATTACCTCCGGTTGTATTAGAGAATAAGGCATTGTTACCGTAAGCTGAGTTCCCGCTTCCAAATGTATTGTTATATAGTGCCGATGAACCTGTTGCTGTATTAAAGCTTCCTATCGTATTATTAAATAATGCTTGTGAGCCATTTGCTGTATTGTTATTCCCTGTTGAGTTACTTTGAAGGGAATTATAACCAATAGCCACATTGTTTGCACCGGTTGTATTTAAATTAAGAGCTTGGGAGCCAAAAGCACTATTATTATTGGCTGTTGTATTTGAATATAATGCATTGTCTCCATAAGCTGCATTATTGTTACCTGTTGTATTATTATAAAGAGCATTATATCCCGTTGCTGTGTTAAAATTACCAATTGTATTTGCATTTAAAGCAAAACGGCCAACAGCAGTATTTTGGCCTCCGGTAGTGTTTAACTCGAGTGAATTAGCTCCAATAGCCGTATTATCTGTTCCTGTTGTATTGGAATACAATGCATAGTAACCATCTGCTGTATTGTAATCTGATGTTGTATTGCTGAACATTGAATAAGAACCGGTTGTAGAATTGTAACTGCCGGTTGTGTTATTAACAAATGCATTATAACCTATAGCAACATTATTCTGACCGGTTGTGGTATTAAGTCCTGCCTGATAACCAACAAAAGTATTATAAGGATATACATCCATTACTGTAATCCAGGGAATTCCCGAACCCTGATTTTTCCAGGCAAGTTGATTGTTTAAACTATCATAATAAAAAATATAATTGTTCAGTGGTGGTGTAAGTGTTATTGGTATTCCATGTATTGCAAAAAGTGTAGGATTAGGATAAAATCCTGTTAAATCCCCACCGGCAGGCCCTGCCGGAAGAGGAATTTCCCAAGAAAAACCACCGTTTCTGTAAAACAGAACATCACCATCAACAGCTGAATCAGCAAATAAGCTTTGAGGTTTAATTAGTGATGGTTTCCATAAATCACCATTATAAATAAAGGTTTCCCAAATCTTTGGTATAGTAGGTGAAACAGGAATACCTCTGATTTTAGCTACTTTAGGTAATCCTGCTATTCCTTCGAGGTCACCGATTAAAGCTTCATCGCGGCGTATAAAGTTATCATCTACTAAATCTAAAAGTGTGTCTTTGTTTAATTGTGGATTTGGATACTCACCTGTTAAGACTCCACCAGCAGGTCCCCAGGGTAATGCTTTCACACCCGGGTCCAATTTCGATTGTGTGATTGCTCCGTCAACAACAGTGAATGCAATATCGGCAGTATCAGCTTTTGATGCAAGTAATGCATGCATAGTGTAAGGCGATGATGTTAATCTTGTCCTCGGATAAGGATTAGCATCATTTACTTTAATTTCCAACCAGTATTGCTTATCAAATGGAATATTTAGCGGAACAGTTTTACCAAGATAAGTATTCATAAAACCGTTGCTCACATCAATATTCTGTACTTCTGTCCAAAGTGGTATAATACCGGATGTTTCATCATCAAATATTGAAAATGTAACAACTACATTACCATTGACTGGCTTTGCATTTGCATCTATCAGGCTCGCCTGATAATTCATGATTTTTGGAATCTGGGCAACAGCATTATTCAATGGCATTAATACCATTAGTAACACTGCTATGAAACTGAGAAGAAAGATCTTCCTCATCATTAAATACTCCTAAATTTTGTTTAACAATAGCATTTTTATTTTCAATCTAAAAAATTCAAATTTATCTTAATATTACCATTATGTTTCGCAAAGAATAGGCTTTGCTATTAGATGTAGGACTGAATGTCAGCTCATATAAATATGATCCTGAAGACAAATTGCCGCCATCTTCATCTTTACCATTCCAGGATAATTCCTGATCCCCCATATTTTGGTATCCATTGTATAAAGTCTTAATCACATTTCCAACCAAGTCGTATATTTTTATGTTTACATATCCGCTTGAAGGAAGATTGTATTTGACAATAGTGGAATTACTGAAAGGATTTGGAAAATTTTCAATTTTTCCAAACATTGGATTTATATTTTCATCAACACCTGAGAAGAAATCACCGACAGGCACCCAAAAGCCCTGGTAGATATCAACTGTCATGTTATTATATACAGGCTCGGTTCCGGCAATTTTTTCAATTGCTATTTGTCCTGTTACACCCGACATGGTAATATTGTCATCGTTGACAGTTCCTACCATACCACCGGTACCAATCACGAATCTATCTATTCTGACTTCCTGTGCGCTAAGGGATGATGCTGCGAAGGCAAAAATGCCTGCGATTAATAGGCTGCATATAATTCTTTTCATTGTTGGACTCCTTAATTAAATGTATTATTAGTTATTTTTTCTTTATTAAATATATTATAAATCTTTTAATAAAAATTATCATAAGACAAAATTTATGCCAACCAATAACCTAACTTTTACTGCATTTTATTGCAATAATTAAATTTATTAGCAACGAAAATACGATTTTTAAATATAATTGTCAAAAAAGTTTTTGAAAAAATCCTATAATACTTCAATACTTTATTCTAATTTTGACATTTATTCACAGTTATTTTTCTGATGAATAATTTATGCTGCATAGCAAATATAATATAAATTGTAGTGAAATCAAAGGAATAAACGTTATTATCAGTAATTTTTTTTATGATTGATAAATTTACATTAAAGAGTAAAAGTAAGGATTAATTATGAGATTGCCTGCTTTACTCGGACATGCCGCTGAATTATTAAGAATTATCAATAAGTCTTACCAGCCTTCTGATAAGATTATGTCGGATTATTTCCGTAAAAAGAAATACATTGGTAGTTCTGAAAGGCGATTCCTGTCAGAACTGGTTTTTACAACACTTAGAAATTATAACTTAATTGACTATTGCATGAATCAGGCTTTAGATAAGTGTGGTAAAAGAATTTCTAAAGAAAATATTGATGATGGGCTTATGTTTACAGCTACTGCAGCATATCTTTTTGAAATTATAGAAAATTATCATACTATTTTTCAGCCATCTAAACTTATCGAAAAATTTAATGAAAATAAAAACTATTTCGATAATTTAATTATAGCACTGGATGAGAAAGCTAAATTCGAGAAAAAAGAATCGGAAGAATTTCTTCAAACTATAAAATTATCATTTGAAGAACTTGATGCAAAATCTAAGTTAATTGGAAGCCAAAACACAGCACAAAATAAAGATATTTCTCAAATCATTTCCAAAAGATTCTCTGTGCATGAATGGATAATTGAGAGATGGCTAAATAATAAATTCATTAAAATGGGTGTTGATGAGGTTTGTAACCTCTCCGAATCTCTTCTATTTCCAGCTCCCTTAACGGTTAGAGTAAATCTTTCTTATATTACAAGAGAAGAAGCAATTGAAACATTCAGGAAAAAGGAAATCAATTGTGAATCTTGTTTGCTCAGTCCATCCGGCATTATAGTAACTAAGCGTACTCAATTAAATACATTGGATATTTTCAAAAAAGGGTTCATAGAAGTTCAGGACGAAGGAAGCCATTTGATAAGCTTTGCTCTTAATCCCGATGAAAAAGAAAAAATCCTTGATGCCTGCGCAGGTGCCGGAGGCAAAACGCTTCACATAGCCGATATTCAGAAAAATTCAGGTCAAATTATTTCAAGTGATGTTGATAGCAGAAAACTCAGAGAACTTTTAAAAAGAGCAAAAAGAAGCGGGTTCAACTCAATCAAAACTCAAAATCTGAGTAATTCGGATAAGTCCCCTCTCCGTTCGGAGAGGGGATTTAGGGGTGAGGTCTTCGACCGCGTCCTTGTTGATGCCCCATGTTCAGGAATGGGTACTGTTAGAAGAATGCCGATGCAAAAATGGAGGCTGACACCAGAGTTATTGAAGAAACATAGCGATAAACAATTAAAGATACTCGGGTATTATTCGAAGTTTGTTAGGGATGGAGGTATTTTGCTTTACTCAACTTGTTCTTTAATGTCAGAAGAAAATGAGGAAGTTGTAGATAAATTTTTATCACAGAACAATAGTTTTAAACCAAATCCATTGAAACCGGCATTTAATAGATTTAATATAAAAATATCAGGATTGACAGATGATAGTTATATGCTTCGCATATCACCTGCTCAGCATGGTTGCGATGGCTTTTTTATAGCTAAAATGATTAGGGAAGAATGATATGAAATTGTACCGGAGTATGGAGGATAGAGACCGGGGGCTTGAAATACCAATCCCCAATCCCCAATCCCTATTTCCCCAAAAAAATATAAAAAACTATGTTCTGGATTTTGGCGGAGTGTTATATGAAATTAATCATTTTGCCTCATTTCAAGACTTCTTCCTGCTTTCGAAGAATCCTGAGCTATTTGGTGATTATAGTATGAAAGAATATCTGAATGATGAATTAATTATTCAATTTGAAAAAGGACTGATTGAACCTGTTCAATTTAGAAATAAAGTCAGGGGAAAATTATTGCTCGAAGCTGTTGATGAGTTATTTGATAAAGCCTTTAATGAGACTCTTATAAAGATAAAACCTGACGCAATTGAGTGTGTACAAAAATTAAAAAACAAAGGGAAAGTTGTATTATTAAGTAATACAAACCAAATTCATTACGAATATTTTCAAAAAGAATGTGAGGAATTGTTTAGTTTATTTGATGAACTTTATTTTTCATATTTACTCGGAGCAAGAAAACCTGAACAGGAAATATTCAAAATCCTACTTCAAAAAACAGGATTTACTCCAAATGAGACTTTATTTGTTGATGATTCAGTTGAGAATATTGCCGTAGCAAAGGATTTAGGATTTGCAACATATATGATTGATGGAGAACATTCCCTGTCAGATTTAATCAACAATGTTTAAAATATTACATAAATCAACCTGACAATTTCATAAACAATTATTAATTTGAAAATTGAATAAATGACATAAGAATAAAAGTAATTTAAAAGATATATGGCTTCGATATGGGATATACCATTTGTCGTTACTGATGTAGAAACTACAGGCTCGAGCGGACAAAAAAACAGAATAATTGACATAGGCTGTGTTACTCTGCTTGGCGGGCAAGTTATATCTCAATATGATACACTCATCAATCCGCATCAGTTCATTCCATATTATATTGCAAATATGACCGGTATATCAAATGAAATGGCTGCCAATGCACCGGAAGAGTGGCAGGTAATAACGGATTTAACTGAAATTTTACATGCACCCGAAGCTGTTTTTGCAGCGCACAGTGTTCCATTTGATTTTTCATTTGTTAACAATTTGGTGATTAGAAACGGGTATGCTCCATTGGAAATGGAAACATTATGCACACTCAAATTGTCGAGAAGATTAATAGCTTCTAGCCAGAAAAAAAATGTCGGAGACCTGGCACATTATCTTGGTATTCATGTGAGCAACAGGCATAGAGCTTTGGGTGACGCCTTGGCTACTGCCCAGATATTATCCTTACTTCTTGAAAGAGCTGAAACCGAACATGGTATAACAACAATTGAAGAATTAATTTCATTCCATAACAAACCTGTCAGGCATTTTAAGGCATCCTATAAAACATATAAAAGAGTCGAAGAAAAAATTAATGAACTTCCTAAAGAACCCGGTGTGTATTATTTCCTCGGTAGAAATAAAAATGTACTCTATGTCGGTAAGGCAAAATCACTGAAAGACCGTGTCAGGTCATACTTTAATGAAGGTGCATTGGCATCGAGGAAAATTGCCGACATGACAAGAAGAATTTATGACATAAAATGGACATGCACTGAGACAGAATTAGCGGCATTGCTCCTCGAATCGAAAGAGATAAAAAGAATTATGCCTCATTTCAACAGTGCGGACAAATCATATCAGAAATTTATGTTTTTGAAATTGAGCAAGGATGACTATCCTGTATTCGAAGTAGCAGATACAATCGAACCTGATGGCTCTGAATATTTCGGGCCTTTCCGCAGTAATGGACTTACACAGAACATACTCGAACTAATAAATAAACAATTCAAATTGAGGGAGTGCGATTCACCAATCAAACCAAGCTTAGACAACGAGCCATGCTTTTATTACCAGATTTCGAGATGCAATGCTCCTTGCTCACTTAATATAACAAGAGAAGAGTACCTGGAAGAATTAGAAAGGGTGAAAGCATTTCTTAGTGGTTTTTCAGAAGGTATAATTGAACAGCTTGAAGAAAAAATGACTAAGTTTTCGGATGGCATGGAATTTGAAAAAGCTTCTGTTGTGAAAAATCAAATCACACAATTGAATAAATTATTGATGAGAAGACAGAGAGTTCCTACCTCTATAAATAAAAATAATCTGATTGTTATTGTACCTGTTTCAACGAGGGATAAAACCGTCGAAATAATTATGATAAGTAGGGGAAAATTGATTCACCAGGAAATTATAGGAAGAAAAGCCCCGTTAGATAATATTTTCAATTTAGTTCATGACAAATTTTATCTGGATACTACAAACCCTGTACTTAATTATTCTTTGAATGACGTTGATGAAATTAAGATTGTAACTTCATGGCTGAACAGACTGAATGGTAAAGGTAGTTTCATTTATACTGAAAGTAAAAATGAAAATTCAATTCAGAAAGAAATCGAAAATTCAATCAGAAATATCAAATTTGATGAAAGCGAAGTCGAGCAATAATAATTAAAATTTTATTGTTAATCCTTATCATCAATTATGAGTTTCTGTTCATTTTGAAACAAATCAAAAAACATTTCGTTTTAGCACAAAGAATTATAATTAATGTAAAATGTAAAATGCAAAATGTAAAATGAAGAATGTAATTGTAATAACCTTAATTTTTGTAATAGCTTTTTTTGAACAAACGAAAGCAATAGAACCTGAGCCTTTTCCAATAAACGGAACTTTCAGCGGTTATGTTATGGACAGCACATCAAATGAGACACTTGTAGGAGCAACTGTTGCATTGAAGGGAACAAGATTAGGAACTTATACTAATAAAAGCGGATTCTTTTCAATAACAAATATACTTCCGGGAGAGTACACAATTGTTGTTTCTTATCTCGGATATGAGAAGAAATCATTTAAATTAAAATTTGATGAAAGAGAATCAATCAGGCGTGATATTAAATTGAAGCACGATGGCATTAAAACAGAAGAGATATCTGTGGAAGCCGAGAGGGAAGTCGAAAAGAGAGAAATAACAATCAGCAAAGTCAATATACCGATTGAGCAGTTGAAAGAAATCAGAATCGGCGGTGAATCCGATGTATTCAGGTCTTTACAGTTCCTTCCCGGAATTTTAACATCCTCGCAAATATCAAGCGGACTATATGTAAGAGGCGGCTCACCTGACCAGAATCTTGTATTAGTAGATGGCTCTGTTGTTTATAATCCAACACATTTATTTGGTTTCATTTCAACATTCAATTCGGATGCTATTAAAGATGTCGAATTGATTAAGGGAGGTTTTCCTGCTGAATATGGTGGCAGACTTTCAGCAGTTCTAAACTTAACACAGAAGGATGGAAATCAAAATGTAATTGACGGTTTAGTTTCGCTCGGTGCATTATCTTCTAAGGTCTCGCTTGAAGGCCCTTTATTCAACGGCTCATGGTTTATCGGAGGACGAAGAACATATCTTGAACTCATTAAGACATTCATACCGGATGACCCTGAAAATCCATTACCGGATTTCAATTTTTATGATGTTAATGCAAAATTATCTCAAAATTTTGGTAATAATGACAAGCTTTTTATCAGCGGATTCATGAGTGCTGATGCATTAAGTTTTGACAGCTATGGAATGACAATGGAATTGAACATTGGGAATCAATTGTTGTCGACGAAATGGACACATATTTTTGGAGATAATTTATTCACAACTCTGAATCTGAGTTACAGTAAATATAAAAATAGATTCTTTGGTGATCAATCCGGTTATGAATTTGTAATTGATAATACTATTACTGACTATACAATTAAAGGAACTGTTGAGTGCTTTACTTCTGATGTATTGACTCAAAAATTCGGCTTCGAGACAACAAAATATACATTTGGCTATTTACAAAATTTTACAGGTGATGCAGATTCCACAAGTCCCGGTAGTTCGGGCGGTACATTAAATCTTTTGGTTAATGACTGGAACCACAGCGTTTTCGGGCAGGTAAATTACAGGATGTTAGAATTGATTTCACTTCAAGGTGGATTAAGAGTGAATTACTGGCTCCAAAGAAATTTAGTAACTTATGAACCGAGGCTGGCTCTCAGGTATCAATTCCAGGAAAATGTAGCATTCAAAGCCGCTTGGGGTATTTACCACCAGAACCTGAGATTAGCAACGATGCCGGATTTTTCTTTTTTTGATACATGGCTTCCTACTGATTCAACAGTTCCCGAAAGCAAAGCCATGCATTATATTTTCAGCATCGAAACCACTCCGTTTGAAGGATATGGCCTGAACTTCGATGTTTATTACAAGCAAATGAATAATGTGAATGAAATAAATATGAATTCACTTGAAGGCAACACCGTATCTGATGTATTTTATATTGGCGATGCAAAATCTTATGGTGCAGAAATATTTTTGCAGAAGAAATTCGGAAATCTGACAGGATGGTTCGGCTATGCACTTGGTTTTATATATGCTCAATTTGATGAGATAAATAATGGCAATGAATTTCGGCCAAAATATGACAGGAGGCATGATATTAAGCTTGTTTTACAATACAAACTCGACGAGAGCTGGGATTTTGGAGGTTCATTCACTTTTCAATCCGGACAGTCATATACGGGTGCTACATCGAGATTTCAATCGCGCTTGATAGGCCAGAATTACGGACGGGGAAAAATTGTACCTTCTCAGCGATATGGCTTAAGACTTCCGGCATCACACCAATTGAATATAAATGCAAGTTATTCATTCACAACTTTCGGATTGCCTTCCAGGTTGATTCTGGATGTATATAATGTTTATAACAGGAGAGATATCTGGTTCAGGTATTATAATACACAAAAGGAAGAGACAAATGTCGAAGATGTAAAGCTACTGCCTATTCTTCCATCTCTTTCTTTTGAAATGAAGTTTTAATAAAGATAAAATTAATGGGATATAAAATGTTTAGAATCAAATTTAGAAATATAGTATTATTATTAATTGGGATTTTCGGTATTTTCCTATTCAACGCTTGCGAAGACGCTATACCCTCTGATTACATAGAACAAAAATTTGTAGAGGCTTATCTAATCGTTGATGAGCCAATCAGGAACATTGTGTTGATGAACACTCAGCCTGTCAATAAAAAATTCGAGTATAACAACAGCCTGATTAGAAATGCCGAAGTGAAAATTATCGGCGATGGAAAAGAATTTGTTCTTACGATTGATACAGCGGGGGAACAGGGATATTATTACCCGGACACTACTTATCTTGTTAAACCAAATACACATTATAAGCTTGAAATCATATTATCAGGAGATACCATAACTGCCGAAACTACCACTCCCTTAAGATTTAAATATATCAATACTAGCGATGAATTTTTATTTTATCCGAAAGATACAACCAAACTTCCCCCTCTTGATACATTCAGGCTGGAATGGGAGAAAGTAACAGGTGTAAACTTTTTCATATTAAATTTAAAATGTCTCGATACTCTCGAATACGGAAAATATCTTAATCCTCCGACTGACGAAAAAAATCGCAGGATTGAGCGTCCATGGAATGAAGACTGGATGTTTAAAGAAACTACAAATACAGCCCCGATACCAAACACAAAAACACCTGTTGTATGGCTTTCTTTCAAATGGTTTGGAAGGCATGATGTTTCGGTATTTGCTCCCGATACAAATTATTTGAAATGGTTTATTCAGAATGCAACCAAGAATCAATATGACCCGCTTCTGAGTAACATGAAAAATGCTATGGGTGTTTTCGGTTCTGCTTCGGTTGTCAGGGACACATTTTTCCTTGTGAAAAACCAACCCTAATCGAGAAATTTTCAATTTTGAATTTTCAATTTTCAATGAATTTAAAATTCAAAATTTATTTTATCACCACAATTCCCTTTGTCAATGCCACCGCAGGCGAACACAGTGTAACAAAATATAATCCACTGGGGAAAGTGCTTATGTCTATTGATAGCTTCTGCTCCTGTGATGAACTAACATTATTCACATTTGAATTATAAACCTGCTGACCGTAGGAGTTTGTTATTGTTATTTGTACTATTCCTAAAGACTGCAGTTTATATATAACATCAATAGAAGATGAAGCGGGATTAGGAAATGCATCTTGTTTTTTTATATTTTTAACATCATCAATGACACCAATAGTTTCCGGTTCAAATAATTATTACTCGTTTGATTACGGAGATATTCACTTTTTGGTTCTTAATACAGAAGAGTCAATAAAAAAAGGGAGCCAACAATATAAATTTGCCGAAAAGGATTTGCAAAAATCAAACAAAATTTGGAAGATTGCAGTTCTGCACGAACCTATATATTGTGCCGGCGGACATGGTGATAATAAATCCTTATATGATTTATCCGAAAATATATTGGAAAAGAATAATGTATCGGTAGTTCTTGCAGGTCATTCTCATTTTTATCAAAGAAACCTTGTAGGTAAAATCTGTCATCTTATTGTTGGCGGCGGGGGCGCTCCCCTATACTCACCAAAAAGTGCAGATTATGTAAAGAAATCGGCTAAAGAGTATCATTATGCAATTGTTGATGCTTCACCAAAGCTTCTCAAATTCAAAGTGTATGATATATACGGAAAAATACTGGACGAATTTGAGGTCAACAAATAGAAAGTATAGGAAATCCCTGTCAGGAGTTACTCCTGACAGGAATCGTTATTCACCTTTCACCACTTTCATAATCAACTTAAGCAAGGTTTTTAAATAAATAATATTTTATATGAATTTTGTTAGCCTATTATAAAATAATACAAACTTGAATATTACTTTTTATTATCCTTATATTTTTCAGGATTATTTTTAATATCTTCCAACAAACTTCTTTTATAATTAATTAAAGATTGTAAATTTTCTTCTACTAATTTATCTATTTGTTCATCAGACAACAATTTCAAGAAAGTTGGAGACTTTTCTTCCATACTTTTTATTAATTTTGCTCTTAATTTTTCCTTTACTTTTTTTAGATATTCAGGATTATCAATATCATTTAAATTGATTGATTCATTTTTTTCTACAAATTGACTTTTAAATCCTGACTCTGCTATTTGTTTTAATCCAATTGCCCTTTCTTTTATCGGTTTATTTATAACCAGCATTGTATCATTAGATTTTGAATCAATTAGTGTATCAACTTTAGTAGATTCAAAAAATAATTGTCTAAAAATTTTAAATTTTTCCATCTCTTCATTAAAAATTTTTAAAGATAAGGTATCAGACATATATTCATTTGTATCAGAATTTAATATATCGTTACATAAATCAATTGCTCTTAAATAGAAAATCGAATCATCTTTCATCTTAGACCCGCCACAGTGGTTGTAAATGATAGCAGCATAATATTTATCTATATTGGAATTAATCAAATGATTTGTATCTAATTCAATTATCCTTGATAATCTTATTGAATCGTTTATATCTTGCGAACCACTAAACGTCTTTGTACTGTCAAAAAGATATTCTCTGTCTTTGTGGTCGGTATTAAAAATATATTTCAACTCTTCACTAACAGTTAATTTTTTATCAGGAATTGGTGCTTTAATTTCTTGCTTACCAATTAATTTGATGTACATCAATAAACATAAGGAAAAGAAAATTATAATTTTTATTGATTTGAGCATTATAAAACCCTTCATATTATTAACCCAGATTATTCAATAGAAAATTATTAGTACTTTAAAAACAAGTGTAGGACTGTCATTCTGAGGAGTGTAACGACGAAGAATCTCTTAAATACAACAAGAAGATTCTTCGCTGCGCTCAGAATGACAATTACCATGTTCATCTTCATCTCTAATGAATAATTTGGGATTAATAATATTTAATTCAGACATCGCGGGTCGAATCCGTTGAATTAAAAAAAATTAGGAAGTAAAAGCTAAGATTTCACATATCAATTACTAATTTCGACCCAACACCAATACAGATACCAATTTTTTTTTATTGGTATCTGTATTTATTAATTAAAACCTCAAATTATGGTACTGGTTGCAAAGTAGTGAGGTCAATTGTAACATCAAATGTACAAGTATCAATATTAATCAATCCCCAAAGTATACTTATATCATTCGTTCCTCTTATCCTTATCGTATTATCAGATTTAGTTACAGTAACATCATGTTGTGTTGAATCAACTATACCAAATGTAACAGGATCTGGCCCACCTCCATATTTAGGTCCACCGCTTGAAACATTACCGGATGTGAGAACATTTGAGTTCATATCCCAAATTGGCCACTATCAACCCAATCCATCGAAATCAGAGACCAAAAATCACAAGCTAATTTGTTTATAATATAATTATAGGGTAGCCAACCGAAACCATTTTCACCCCATTTATTACCCCATGAATTACGAATTAATAAAGCACCTGTTGTCTCTTTATTATTTTTTGTATTTATTATCTTCTTATTGTCATCATATCCTACAGTAGCAACAGCGTGGCCCCATTGAGCATATTCACCTTGACAGGGGTATGGTATGCCACCTGGTATATTTGAATTATTAAATGAAGGAAAACCCCAAAAACCAAACATTGAAGGAATACCTGCTGCAAGATATTGCTTAACAGTAGAAAGTACATCTTTTGTAGGTATGATTGAACCTTGGGGGTCATGACAAAAATATTTTACAGTTTTATAATTATTCGCTAATGAATATAAAAATGCATTTGGCTCATTATCCCAATTAGGATTTACAAATTTACCGTCAAATGAATAAGGCAAATATTTTTCATTTGGCACACCAAATAATACTAAGGCACTCATAGCATTTCTGAGCCATGCACCTGTATCGCCGGATAATTGCATTAAATTACGTGTTGTTTTGTAAAGGAACAAATGGCATCCTTCTATGAATTTGCCATTCACCTTTTTTTCAAAATATTCAACTAAACCTACAGCAGCATGGGCAGAACAAGAACCGAGATTTAATTGATTTTCTATAGGAGAACACCACTCTCTTAAATCAACAGATGATGGTAAAGTTAAATTATCAGAATTAATTTTAATTTTACTAACCATATCCTTGATTTTAGAATGTTCGAGTGTATAATCGTTCAAATCCGGCATTTGCGGCAACCATCCTGTTCCGACTGTTTCACCTGTTTCAAGAAGATGAACTTTTTTATACAAATTATACATATAAGTAGCATCCTTTATTAAATTTCATTCAAAGTTTTTTAAAGATATAAGCTCCATCTCGATTTGGTATTTTATAAAATCATAATATAAATAAACAAAACCAAATTTTTCATGGAAATAATATTTTGCTTTATAAGTACCGAGAGAACTTTCACCAATATCATTTAAAACCCAACAATTATCCTTTATTATTGGATTATTATAATAGATTTTACCTGTAACTTTTATTTTCCCGGTATAAGTCACACCTTTAAATTCTTCTACATTTGACATTTTAATCGTTACTTTAGAACTCTTAGAATAACCTATATATAATGGCAGTCGAACCTCAGGTGAAGGAATTAATGCTGTAAATTTAAAATACCTTATTGAAGGTGAAGGAATTTCTATATTAGAACTCTCATCACCATTTTTTGTAATCTCAGTTTGTGCGAAATCTATTATATTTTTTGATAAAGTAGAATCGAAAGTAATAAGAAGCCACTTAAACGCCTTATCTCCTCCGTGTTCTGGTTTGATTACCTTTAGTATAATTGTATCAGTTGATTCAGCATTGGTTCTTTTGACTGAAAATTTCCACTCTCGATTCCCTGTATAGATAAAATCTATTGTATCGTCCTTATTGCTTTCAGATGAGAGAGAGGGAGAAAAAATGAAGGTTAAAGCAACTGAAATCCATAATATCTTTTTCATAGAATACTCCTTATTTTATTAACTGCATCCATATACTTATCATTATGGAGGCAATTTATTATAAAAGATTATACTATTGACGTTATCTCAATAGAATTTAAATTGTATCCAGTTATTTGTACTGCTGTATTATGATTTAAAAGATAAGCATCGTCAGGTGATACCACATTCATTGTATAAGTGATACCCCAATTATCTACTAAGTAGGTTTGACCATCTACTATTATTTCAAATGGCTGTGGATCTTCTGTTACCACCACTTTGCTGATAGTTAAATTACCTTGAGCATCAGGAAGATATTCAGTTACTGTTTTATGAGTTGTTTTCAAAGCGTTGTAAACTGCAACAGCTGCTGTTACGACAGCGGCAATTGCACCAACTATCAACCACCATGCAGTTGGCATAGTAGTAAAAACAGGATTTTGTTTTTGAAATTCAAAAACAATATTTCCATTAAGAGTGCCGAAAAGGGTATATTGTGCAGGCACCAAATAAATATTAAAACCATAATTAACAAGATTTGTCGAAGGATCGTACCAAATAATCTTTTCTGAAATAGTAGCAGATTGATGAATAGAGTTTGTACCTACAGTAGAAACTCGCATAACCCCACCCTGAGGTACTGAAGTTATTTCATTAAAATGAACCTCATGAGTGTCATGTCCAATAACATTAACCATAACTCCATCAATTCCGGAATTCCCGATATTGCTAACTCTTAGAATATTTTCAGGTGTTATTGTTAATTGTGCGTTACCAAGAGGGGTAACCTCAAAATTTTGAAAATTCATGTCTTTCTCCTAATAAATTGTTAAACAAAAATAAATTTTATTATTTTTGCTCTCGTATCCAAATAGAAAAGTTTGCAAGTCTCTTTATTTGGATAACAGCTTAATAGCTGGGAGCCAGTTGAGAGCAGTCCGGCTGGCTCTGATTTTTTTTGCCTCAAGTTAGCAAAAGTTTATTGCTTACGAATTTTTAATTGATGTGTTTTGTTCTGCATAAAATCCCTAATTTTTTTGAAATTAGTTTTTTATTTAAACAACTTTTCAATAAAACAATCATAGTTCAGATTTTGCAAACTTTGTGTTTCTGTAATTGGTTTGCTTTTAACATTATCAATGCTCAGCCTGATTTAATCAAGCGTTACAACTATTTTTTTATGGTTATCCAATATGGAATTTTCTTATCCATTCAATTGTTAACACTGTAATATTGTACGAATCTTAACAAAAATTATTTTATAAAATAATTATTTTTACTGAGAGAGAGAGAGAGAGAGAACTCCTTGATATTCAAAGAGTTACAAAGGAATGTTTTTTTCAATTTTCATGTCAGATATCTCTCTTGACACGATGATTTTCTATGGTCTCTTAATAACTGTATCCCATGTAATCTTGCAACCAGCACGCTGGAACATAGCAGATGCTCCGCAATAGGTTTTTTGCGAAAGCTCTACTGCCCTATTAAGGTCACCTAGTTCAGCATCGGGACTTGTCAGAGTAAAAGTGAGATGTACATCGGTTAATACCTTTGGATGCTCTGTTGCTCTGACTGCTTCAGCTTTCACATCTAATCCAATCACTTCTTTTCTCTTTTTCCTGATTATGCTGGCAACATCCATAAAAGAGCATGCCGCCATTGCCTGAAGAAAGACTTCCATAGGTGCAGGAGCTGTATCTTCTCCACCGACAGATGGATGTGTGTCAAACACTGTTTCAAGGCCTAACTCCGAAGTGCCGATGATTCTCATATTTCTGTCAAGTCTTAAATTCACTTCCATAATTATATCCTCAATTAATAATTTCGTTTTTTCAATTATATCAAATATTGTTAATATTGACAAAGCAATTGGTTGCAAATCTAATAAGAATAATTAATTTTTATTATAGGTTAAAAAATACGGGGGATAATTTTGATTTTACCTTCAATAGATGATGTGCATAAAGCTACTGAGAGAATAAAACCAATTATACATAGAACACCTGTTCTCTCAAGTAAAAGCATTAATCAGATAGTTGGTGCTGATATATATTTTAAATGTGAAAACTTTCAGAAAGTAGGTGCATTCAAATTTCGTGGTGCTTCAAATGCAGTTTTTTCATTGACAGATGAAGAAATTAAAAGAGGAGTGGCTACTCACTCTTCCGGGAATCATGCGCAGGCACTTGCCCTTGCCGCAAGAATCAGAGGTACGAAAGCATATATTGTAATGCCCTCAAACTCATCAAAAGTAAAAATCGAAGCTGTTAAAGGGTATGATGCTGAAATAATTTTTTGTGAACCTACACTCGAAGCAAGAGAATCAACTCTTGAAGATGTAGTTAACAAAACAGGAGCTACTTTTATTCACCCCTATAATAACTTCAATGTTATTTCAGGACAAGGCACTTCTGCAATGGAATTACTGGATGAAATAAAGGATTTGGATTATGTGATTACACCTGTCGGCGGTGGTGGGTTACTCAGCGGTACTTTGACGACAGTTTCCGCCCTATCACCTTCAACAAAGGTAATTGCCGCAGAACCCGAAGGAGCAGACGATGCTTACCGTTCAATAATTGAAAACAGAATTGTTCCTTCTGTTACACCAAAGACAATTTGCGATGGTTTATTGACATCACTCAGCGAAATGACTTTTGAGATAATAAGGGAACACATATATAAAATTATAACCGTCTCTGATGATGCTGTTGTTAGTGCCATGAGATTAATCTGGGAAAGAATGAAAATTATTATTGAGCCATCATCGGCAATCACACTCGGTATCTTTCTCGAAAATAAAATTGATTTGAAAGGCCATAAAATTGGGATAATTTTATCGGGTGGAAATGTTGATTTGGAAAAATTACCCTGGACGATAAAATAATGTAAAATTAAAAATGGAAATAAAATTACAATAAAAAATGTACTTTTGAATTAATATGAAAATTAGTTGATTTCGAATAGAAGAAATAAAATGTTTTGTTTATTAATTAATAAGTGAAAGCTCAATGTCCGTTGAAACCAACGATAAAATAGATTTAAATAATACCGATGATGTGATAAATAAAATCCATCCTGAACACTTATCTAAAGGTTGGCATTCCGAACCACAATCATTATCGTTGCCGGAAGTTAATGCCACGATACGGGTAAATCCTTCGGCTAATTTCTGGCGCAAACTCTTTGCATTTTCAGGACCTGGCTTTTTGGTTGCTGTCGGTTATATGGATCCCGGTAATTGGGCGACCGACCTGGCAGGTGGCGCTCGGTTTGGTTACACGCTTCTAACAGTCATTTTGATATCCAACTTGATGGCAATTCTTTTACAGCATCTTTCATTAAAGCTTGGTATTGTTTCAGGCCGTGATTTAGCCCAAGCATGTCGTGACAGCTATTCGCGAAGATTCACTATCTTTTTATGGATAATTTGTGAAGTCGCAATTGCGGCGTGTGACCTGGCTGAAGTAATTGGTTCGGCTGTGGCACTTAACCTGCTGTTCAATATTCCACTGGTCGTAGGTGTTATTATTACCGCAGCCGATGTTCTTATTGTTCTATACCTGCAAAACAAAGGTTTTCGCTACATCGAAGCCCTGGTTGTTGCACTAATTGGAGTTATAGGAGTCAGTTTTCTTTACGAACTAATTGTATCCAATCCGTTAATACAGGGAATTTTAGGAGGTTTTATCCCCAGTCCGGAAATAATTGTTAATCCTGCCATGCTTTATATTGCCATAGGGATACTTGGAGCTACTGTGATGCCCCATAACCTTTACCTGCATTCCAGTATCGTGCAAACACGCAAATATGAACGTACAGCAGTGGGTAAAAAAATGGCGATTAAGTTCGCTACCATTGATTCGACTTTTGCATTGTCACTTGCTCTTTTCATTAACGCTGCAATTTTAATTCTCAGCGCTGCGACCTTTCATGGTACCGGACATCAGGATGTTGCCGACATCAATGATGCTTATTTGTTGCTAACCCCGCTTCTTGGAACATCCCTCGCGAGCGTTCTTTTTGCGGTAGCGCTACTAGCTTCGGGACAAAATGCAACATTAACAGGCACTATGGCAGGACAAATCGTTATGGAAGGATTTCTGAACATTCGGTTGCGGCCCTGGGTACGTCGCCTGTTGACACGTCTGCTTGCTATTATTCCTGCAGTTATAGTTGCCGGTTTGTATGGCGAAAGTGGTGTGGGTAACTTGCTTATTCTCTCACAAGTGGTACTCTCTCTGCAATTAAGCTTCGCTGTTGTACCTCTTATTATGTTTACAAGTGATAAGTTAAAGATGGGACAATTTGCGAACCCTCCTTGGCTTAAAATTACTGCATGGGGCATAGCCATTATTATAATTGTGCTTAATGCTTTTCTTTTGTACCAATTTATTATTGCTTTTTTCAAATAGGACATAAATCAACGAAAGGAATACAAATGTACAAACATATTCTAATACCTCTTGATAATAGCAAAACCGACGATGTTATTCTCACTCATATCCGTCCTCTTGTAAGGCTTACAAACGCACGGATAACTTTTGTGCATGTGGCAGATGGGTTCATGGCAAGGAATCAAAAAGACCTGGGAGAATCAGAGGAGATGCGCGACGATTTCCAATACCTTAAGCGCCGCGAACTTGAATTTCAAAATGAGGGATTTGAGGTAAAAGCGGTACTTCTCTTTGGTGAACCTGTTAAGGAGATACTTGCATTAGCGGAAATTGAACATTGTGACCTAATTGCCATGGCTACTCATGGACATCGTTTCCTTAGTGATATAATTCTTGGCTCGGTTGCTTCTGATCTCCGGCACAGAACAAGATTACCTGTGTTGCAAATAATGGCATGAAAATCAAAAAAGCCTGTTCAAAAATGAACAGGCTATACTTAATTCAAATTTTCAATTCTATATATTTAACGGTCAGGTATTACACTTGACAGCTTATTCCATTTCCATAATAGCTTTTTGCTGGCGTCTTGCCGCTTTAAGTCTGGATAGTCTTTTCTCGACTGATGGTTTCATAAATGCTGTACGTTTTTTGTAGTCTCTGAGGATTCCGCTTCTCTCATATTTCTTTTTAAACCTTCTTAAAGCGCGGTCAATATTTTCATTGTTTTGAATCGTTACGCCAATCACAAATTATCTCCTGATTTTAGTGGAAAAATTTTCAATTAATCTTTTTTCGCTGTTTTTTTCAAATTGGACAAGTATGGCTTTCCCGCCTGTACTTGTTACTTCTTTTGCTCTGACGATGCCTACATCATCCCAAATTGAATGGAAAATAACATCGCCTACCTGATATTCTTCTTTTGGGGAATACTTTAGTGCATCTTCTCTTGAAATATGGACAACTGCCCTCGATTTATCAACTTCAGCTTCTATCGCATCGAGATTAACAAGCTGAGAATGTCTGCTGCGTGTGCACCGAGCCCATTGATGCCTCCCTTTTTCTGTTTCAATAGGTTCTCCGATTAACTCATGCTTAGTCTCCTTCATAAGAAAAGGGGAATAAAGAGTCAAATACTTCGCCCTTCGCGATCTCCTTTTAATAGCCATATTTATCGCCTATTATTAAAAATAACAATTCAGGAACTACAAAATTAAATATATTTTTTGTAACTACCAAATATTTCAATTTATTGTGGAGCTTATGAATTTATGTTAATTTTATGTTTTCCCTTATAAATCAATTATTTATTTGTCAGATAGTATATTCTTTAGTTTTGTAATTAAAGGAATAGGTGTCGGGTCAATTCCATTTAATAAAGCAAGATAATATGACAGCCAGTCACCGAGGTAAATCATTTCAAACATTCTGGTTAGAAGATATTTCCCTTCTCCATTTACCTCAATTATTCCTTCAACTTTATCATTTAATAATTCTTTCAATGCATCAAATCTCATTTTAATACGTGAGTTATCTTCAATATCCCTTAACATTATTATAACTGAATGCTTTGCTAATGAAGCAGGAAAACTAAATGCGTTGATTTCATTGTGATTCATTTCAGGCAGGTAATTCCCGAAAGCAAGATTTTTTGCATTTTCCTGAATCTGGCATCTCCATCTCAAATTAACGGATTCCATTCTTTCAATAGAAGAATAAATTATCGGAATTTTTCCAACCAACTTTTCTGCAATTTCAATTGCAGTGTTTCCATTATTAACATTTGAATATATTTCTGATTTTGAATTAATCATTTCAATGAGTTCATTGATAGCCTTTTCCGTTTCTTCAATTGCTTCTGGTTTGAAAAATCCATACTCGAGCATAACATATAACATAACAAAAAATGAATACCCGATTGCACATCTCGGCATGTATCCGGAAGGAATTTTTATTACGGGTATTTTATTTTCTTCTCCAAGTTTTCCAAGCTCACCTCCGGATGTAATTATAATAATATTCTTTGTTCTGGTTATTGCTTCTTTAAAAGACTGTATGGTCTCTTCGGTTCCACCGGAATAGGAGCTTGCAATAACAAAAGTATTTTCATCAATTGTATTTGGTATGTTATATTTTCGATAAACATTAATTGATAAATGACCTGCACCTTTTGTAAATTCTGAATAAGACTTCAATAAATCGCCGCCAATAGCAGAGCCGCCCATTCCGATTACTGCAATTTTATCGCAATTCACATCCCCCATTCCCCGTTCCCCATTCCCCATTATATTTTTCCCAATTCTGATTGCATCATTGATTTGCTTAGGAAAATTTTTTAAAACATCGAACATGTTTTGCGAGTCAATTTTTAACAGCTCTTTATAATTATTCATATAATCCTTAAAAAGTAAAAAAATAAACAAAGGGCTATATTAGCCCTTTCAATATTTCTCCCTTTATTAAAGGGAGATAAAAGAGGGATTACCAATCAAAATATATCCATTACAAAATTACGAAAATGAAAATAACTAATTATGTTGAGAGTTTTGAATTATAAAAAAATAAATTTTATCAACTCTGTAACATTTTCCTCAATTTTTTGTTATTGCAGTAAGAGGCATGACATTTTTTTAAATTATTTTAATTTTTTCTGAGACCTTTTTCGGTTTCAGGTGTCATTGTATATATAAAAAGATAATTTTTAACTTATATAAATTTTCTTAAATAATTTATAGGTAAAAATATGAAAACAAAGTTTTTTCTTTGCTTTGCTCTGCTATCGCTATTCTGTTTAAGTTTATCAATCAGTAATGCACAAATCTCATTAACCCAGATTTTTCAGTAAACGAAAATTCTAATGAAATGCAATAGAAAAATACAATTACAAACTTATGGAAAACAATGAGTTCAAAGATTAAAAAAAATGTTAATTTTGAAATAAAGATGTAAGAAAAACTGACAAAAGAAATGGACTATAAGATTGAATTTAGCGACAAGGAAATAACTCCAAATGGGGGACTTGTACTTTTAAAAAAAATGAATTATGAAGAGTTGATAAGATTCAAAAATCTAATAATTTATTTACGAAATAATTACATTAATGGTTTTTCATCAATACCTTTATTAAATAAAAATTTTTTTTACTACAAGGATAGTCTTACATATGGCCTTTTTAATGACAGAGGACCGAGAATGTTAATTGTAGATGAAAATGGAGAACTCATAAATAATAAAAAAACATTCGAAAAAATTTTAATTTTAGATCGCAAAAGAAATATATATTTAGTTGCGTTTCAAGATTACTTTTATAATTAATTTATCAATTGGAATAACAATAAATTAAATTAAAAAATTTAAATTCTTTTATCTAAGAAATTAAAAATTTTAAAAACCTTAGTGCAAACATCGACGGGAAAGGTAAACAGGCTTGGTTTTATAGGCAGGGAGAAAGATTTCGAAAATAATTACTTCTGTCTCGGTGCAAGGAACTACGATGCACAAACAGGGCGTTTTCTAAGCATATATATACACATGTAGCTATTCTTATGGAGCTATTCTTAAAATAATTAAATAAATATTAATCCGGTAATATAACAGATTTTCCCCTGAATACTTTTATCCATCTCGGGACGGAATCAATGAAGATTACAAATACTGATGCTGTGATTATACATGTTAAAGCAATATTAATTGCACCTGTTACTTCCTTGCCGGGCTGGCTGAGCATAGGAATGAATAATTTAACTATATTCATGTATCCGGCTGTAACGGTTACTATTCAAACGAATATGAGCAGTATTAATGTTACCCATACATATTTTGTTTTTCCCCTGTTCAGAATATATGAAGTGCCGGCAACCAGAGCCGCTGTTGCGAGTAATTGATTTGCTGAACCGAACATGGGCCAGATGGTGGAAACCGAACCTGTGTAAATAAAATATGCCCAGGCAAAGACAATCAGAACGCTCGATACAATTGTACACGGCAGCCAGTTTGTATTGCCAAATGGTTTATAAAATTTTCCGACAAATTCCTGGAGTATGAATCTCGAAATTCTTGTTCCAGCATCAATCACAGTCAGAATAAATAATGCCTCGAACATGATTGCGAAATGATACCAATATGACATTAGTCCTTTTAACCCGGGTATGGCAGAAAATATCTGAGCCATACTTACTGCGAGTGATACTGCACCCCCGGTTCAACCTGTAATTTCTTCCCCGACCTCACGGCTGAGTTCAGCGAGATTTGTCTGGTTGAAACCCATAGCTTTGAGTTGGCCGGCAACTAAAGGAAATTTATCAACAGGAACATTGATTCGTTTTGTAAGCATATCAATCCGTTATAATCAGGATTTTTGTAATTGGATGTTTTTCTTTGAAAATATTTTCTTCGTTGCTTCAAAAGCGACAAACAGTCCCAAGATAAAGAGAATAATTGCAATGAATAATAATAAATATTGATTTTTAGGTAAAAACGACCAAAATACTTGATAGAACAAAGATGATTCAGTGATTATAAGCATTAAAAATGCAGGAATTAATGTATATAACTTTGGAGCTTTAATTCCAAAAAGATATGCCGATGCAGTAAATAATGCCAGTGTTCCAATTAGTTGATTTGATGCACCAAATATTGGCCAGATTATTTGATAGCCACTGCCAATGCAGAGTAAATAAGCAAAAACGAGGCTCGCTCCTGAAGCAAAATAACGATTTTTAAAAATGCCCCCAAAACGAACTCCGAGAGTTTCTTGCATAACATATCTGTTTAACCTTGCAGAAGCATCAAGTGTTGTTAAAATAAATGCATTTAACATTAAAATACCAAACTGAACTCCAAGCATGAGTGGAATTCCAAAAATTTGAATAGTTCTGCCTAAAGCATTACCGAAGACTATCTCAGCACTTTGAGCCAGAAATCCTTGAAAGTCATTCGGAGCTGTTGAATTTCCTGTATTATCCCATACTAACACACTTGAAATCATTGCAATAACAAGAACAGCAAGCAAGCCTTCAGTTAGCATTCCTCCAAAAGCAATTTTACGGGCATTAACCTCTTTATCTAATTGCTTTGCAGTAGTTCCAGAGGCGACAAGCGAATGGAATCCGGATATAGCTCCGCATGCAATAATTACAAAAAGCATTGGAAATAATGGTGTTCCTTTATTTACAAAGGAGATATATGCAGGACCGGTTATTGGTGGATTAAGTAGTAAAATTCCCACAATGCCTAGTAACATTCCTACAATCAATAGATACGTAGATATATAATCACGAGGTTGCAGAAGTATCCATACTGGAATAATAGATGCTACAAATGAATAAATAATTATTATTATAAGCCAGAGATGGTAATTCAAAACAATAGGAAAGTAAGTACCAGCCCATACACTTAGCCCAAGAGTTACTAATGCAACTACCGTTGAAATATATACATTTATCTTTAATTTATAAATCATTAATCCAAAAATAATAGCTATGAATATAAGTGCAATTGTTGGAAAAGCGATTTCGGGTTTCTCTATTAATGTTTTGGCTGTTAAATCTGCGAAAACAGCTTGCACAAGGGTTAATGTGAACCAAACAAATACAGCGAATAAAGTACTTGCTGTTGAAGATATCGCACCATCTGCAATTTTAACAATAGAACGTCCCTCATTGCGAATTGAAATCACAAGTGCAGAAAAATCATGAACAGCCCCCATAAAAACTGCTCCAAGCAATACCCAAATCAACGCAGGTAGCCATCCAAATAAAGCATAAGCAAGTACAGGTCCCACAATAGGACCTGCACCGGCTATAGCAGAAAAGTGATGTCCAAATAAAACAACAGGATTAGTTGGCACATAATCTACACCATCATAATTCGTATGGGCAGGTGTAGAACGATTTTTATTAACGTGTAAGACTTTATTCTCAATTCTGCCGCCATACCAAAAATAAGCAAAAACAAACCATGCTATGGCAAAAATAACAACTTCAAGTGCATTCATATTTCATTCCAGTCTTTCCTTTTACAAACATCATTTTCATATCAAAATTAAGTATCAATTCAGTACATATATAATGTAAAAAGATTTTAGAACATGAATTAACGATTTTTTATTTATGAACTTTCTGTTACTGCTTTTGTATCAGGCATAGTTTTAGAGATTTCAATAATCAGTACAGCAAAATTTATTAATCGTTCTTAATGTTTATTTTTATTCATATAATTACTTTTTATACATGTTTGTTTTCTTTTAAAATCTTAAATCGTTAATCCTTGTTCATCATTCTTACCCGTTAGGTAGTCACAAAATATTAATAATGGATTTACTTGAACAAAATCATGCTTTTAATTCAATTTAATTTTGCAAATTAATAAGTTATTCCGAAAACATAAGAAAAATATTTGATTTTGTTTTTGGAAACACAAGTCTAAGGTAGTAATTTTATTTTTTTAATATTGTTAAAATGAAAGGCAATCCATGAAAAAAGAACTCTCGTTTGTGATTATATTATTTATATTTCTTACATTCATTTCATGCAACAAGCAGGATGAAGCGAAAACACAGGGGGGAACAATGACTAATTCCGAATTACCATCAATAGCCGAAAGGGTGAAAGCTTACGCACCAACTGTTATCAAAGTTGATATTTCAAATATGACAGCTAATCAGAAAAAGTTAGTTCAATTGTTAGTCGAAGCAGGTAAAATTGCCGATGAAATTTTCTGGGAGCAGACTTCTTATGATGCAATATCAGTCAGGGATTCTCTAATGAAATTGAATTCTCCAGAATCAAAAGATTTGCTTGAATATGTAAAAATCAATTACGGTCCTTACGACCTCATATATGAACATTCAAGGTTTGTCGGCAATGGCCCTCAGAAGAGTTTTGATGGTGGGACTTACTATCCTGCAGATATGACAAAGGAAGAGTTTGAAAAGTATGTCAAAGATAATCCAGGGCAGAAAGCAGATTTGGAAAGCCAATATACTGTTGTTGTCAGAGATGGAGCTAAATTTAAGGCAGTACCATTTCATGAAGCGTACCCACTTACATTAAAGCTTGCAGACAAGCTCGATGAAGCCGCACAATATGCCGATAATCCGACTTTAAAGAAATATCTACAACTAAGAGCCAAAGCCATCAGAACCGATGATTACTTTGAAAGCGACATGGCCTGGATGGATATAAAAGACAGCGAGATTGATATTGTAATCGGTCCTATCGAGAATTACGAGGATGGTTTATTCAACTATAAAACTGCTTATGAAGCAGTTGTAATGGTAAAAGATATAGAAGCAAGCAAAGACCTTGCTATGTTCAATGACCATGTACTTGCATTCGAGAAAAATTTACCTTACGATAAAAAGTATATAAGAGACAAAGTAGGGAAGGGGACTCAAATTAATTTTGTCAATGTTGTTTATTTCGGAGGTGACTGTCAGAAAGGAATCAAGACGATTGCCGCTTCATTGCCAAATGACCCCAAAGTGCGAGAAGCTAAAGGCGGCGGAAAAAATTCAATGTACAAGAATATGATGGAAGCCAAGTTTGAGAAAATAGTTGTTCCAATAGGGCAAAAAATTCTTGACCCATCTCTTGTTTCATATTTAGACAAAAAAGCTTTTATAACATTTGTTACATTACATGAAGTCTCTCATACTCTTGGAAGAGATATTGTTTATGGCAGTAAGGACATGACTGTTAGAAAAGCAATGAAGGAAAAATATTCAGCTATAGAAGAAGCAAAAGCGGATATACTTGGGCTTTACAACCACAAAGTTCTCGTTGATATGAAAGTATATGACAATGCTTATTTAAAAAAGGTAATGGTTACATATCTTGCCGGATTATACCGTTCAATAAGGTTTGGTGCCGAAGAAGCACATGGTAAAGCAAATTTAATACAGCTTAATTTTTTGAGACAGAAGGGTGCTTTAATTAAAACAAAAGACGGGAAATTTTCATTCGATGAAAAGATATTCTTTGAAAAAGTTGCCGAACTTGCAAAATTACTTCTAACAATCGAAGCAGAAGGTGATTATGAAGGAGCAGTGAAAGTTATGGAAAAATATGCAAATGTTTCAGATGAAATAAAAGAAGTAATAAATTCATTAAGGGATATTCCACGAGATTTGGACACGAGCTATGAGCTTACAGGAACAAATTGATAATGAAAAAAGTATAAATATATTGTATAGTACAATCTGTTTATAAATTATGTTTAGAATATAATAGAATTTTCAATTTACAATTTTTAATTTTCATTGAATTTTAATTGAATAAATTTTAAAATGAAGGTATTTATTACTTTATTATTTATATGTATATTTTTATAATATGTCAATTTCAGCTACTTTTTAAATTGGAAATTGCATAATTTATTGAAAATTGAAAATTGAAAATTAATAATTTTCGTAATAAGGTGAATATTAGTTAAAATGCTTTAATAGAAAAACAATTTAGGGATAATATTATGGCTAACATTAAGATTACAAGAACTCAAAACTCCAGGATTGGAACGGTTGACTGGAACAATCTCGGATTCGGTGTTTATTTTTCAGACCACATGTTTATTGCTGAGTATAAGAACAATCAATGGAATGAAGGTGAAATCATGCCTTATGGACCTCTTCCAATGGAGCCGGGATTATGTACATTACATTATGGGCAGTCTATTTTTGAAGGATTGAAGGCTTTCAGGAATGTTTCGGGGGGAATGAATATATTCAGGCCTGATATGAATGCCAAAAGACTCAATCATTCGGGAAGCAGGGTTTGCATACCTGCTTACGATATCAAGAATAATATTGAAGCAATTATTGAATTAGTGAAAGTTGACCGGGACTGGATACCCCAACAAAGAGGACATTCGCTCTATATACGTCCCGTAATTTTTGGTTCAAGTAATTTTTTGGGTGTTCATTCTTCATCTGAATATTTACTGATTATTATGACATCACCTGTAGCTTCGTATTATCCTGAAGGATTGAATCCTGTTAAGATTATGGTTGCAAGCGAATATGTAAGGGCAGTCAGAGGCGGATTGGGTTCGGCAAAAACAGCGGCAAATTATGCGGCTTCATTACTGGCATCGGCAAAGGCGAAAGAGCAGGGGTATGCCCAGGTTCTTTGGCTGGATGCTGTAACAAGAAATTTTGTGGATGAAGTCGGTGCTATGAACATCATGTTTGTTATTGACAATGAATTAATAACTCCACCTCTTGTACAGGGAACTATACTTGCAGGTGTAACCCGGGACACTGTTCTCACTCTTGCACGTGAGTGGGGAATGAAAGTTTCTGAAAGGGCACTTGAAATAGCAGAAGTATTTGAAGCTAATGAAAAAGGTAAATTGCAGGAAATTTTCGGAACGGGAACTGCAGCGATTATTTCTCCGGTGGGACAGCTGGCTTACAAGGATAAAAATATTATTATTAATGAAAGCAAGATTGGACCAATAGCACAGAAGATGTATGACACAATTACAGGCATTCAGTATGGCGAGATTGAAGACAAGCATGGTTGGAATATACATGTTGATTTATAGTGAAAAAGAATTTCATAAAATTTCATGTTGAGCGCAGCGAAGAATCTCCCTTCCTTGAGGAAGGGCAGGGTAGGTGTAAGAAAACAACTTTTAAGGTTTCATTAATAAGATAAAAGATTGTATTTTTGAAATTGTGAATTATAAGTATAACATCTCATATTTGTTTTGTAATATATGAGTACAAATGCCATTCAAAAGGGTACAAATGAAAAATCAGGAAATAATTGATGAAATTAAAAGACTTTTCTCTTTCGATGAAATAAAAATTGAACAAATAGAAGAAAGTCATAAATATACTTATGAACCAATTAATAATTATTTGAGAAATTTACTCGGGGAAGTTAAACCAGAGACTGCACTTTCAGAATTATTCAGAGACTTATTAACAGATACTTGTAATATTCAAAAATTTCCTGAACGAAATATTCATAGTGGTTTTGTTGATTATGTTATTAAAGATAAGATTGCTGGCAATCCTATTTTAATAGAATTAAAGCCAATATTTATTATAAAAAATAAAAAACAACAAACAATCAGGCAAACTGATTTAGACTTCAAACAACATAAAGACCAAATTCAGAAATACCTTAAAAGTAAAGATACTGAATATATAATTTTGAGAGTGTTAACATAAGATAGATATTTTTATTATATTTGTATTATGTTAAACAAACCAAGTGGAAGAAT
>Ga0156686_1073_pt1 | contig 30321 bp, 27 predicted proteins | sample RifOxyC2_FD_112016 | JGI IMG/M metagenome (GOLD analysis project Ga0156686, IMG submission 112016) | Ignavibacteria bacterium RIFOXYC2_FULL_35_21
AATATAAATGAGAACAATAGTTTTGAATATTATAGAGAGATCTTTTTATCTATCTTTAGATAACACTCTCAAAAAAATTATTAGTTGTTTCTTGTCGCTTCAGATGTTCCTTTGCTAATAACAGCAGTGCTTATGTTTCAAAAGATATAAGCTATTTTTTATACTCCTGCACATAAATCTTTCTTCCTTTAATAAATATAGGCGATTTATGATTTAAAGCTTTTTCAGCACTTACTTTTTTCTCAAATTCTACAAATCCAAAACCTTGCGTTTTTCCAGTTATAAAATCTTTTGGTAAGGTAACATCCGAAACATCACCGAATTGCTCAAATACAGCACTAATTTCTGAGTCAGTAACTTCATAAGGAATGTTACCTAAATAGACTTTAGCATAATCTGAAGTATCTAATTCTTCAATACTTGATGGAATTATTGTTTGAGATGGTATTGTTATTTGATAACGAGGTACCGACTTGTTTGAAATTCTTTTTTTCCTTGCTAAACTATGAGCTTCGTTCCTTGATAATTTATTATGTAATATCCCTAATTTACGAAGCGATTCTATAAGTTGTCTATAAGCATCTTCGCTCACGATTCCAACATGTTCAAAGATTTCCTTTGTTGAAATCAGTCGTCCATTATTACCTAATCTGACAACAGTTTTTTGTTCACGAGATAAATTATATTGCTCAAAACTGTCAAGCCATAATTTTTCTTCCTTTGTGTAAACAAACTTATAATAAAGAGTAATAATAAATGTTTTATTTGGTGATTCAAGTTTTGGTTTTACTAAATCATTACTTTCCATCAGTTCAAAAATCCTTCTCATCCCTTCACCAAGTTCTCTGATATAACCAAATTCTCTCAAAACTCGCGATATATAAGTATTTCGTGACTGATGTACCCCTTTTAATTCTTCAAGGTTTTTTATAGTGAGCGATGAAAGAAGTTTTCCTGGACTTATTATTTCTAATCTGTCATCAAATATTTTTACCTCAATTCCTCTTCCTTCCAAACTATAATCCCTGTGAGTTATAGCATTAATTAATGCTTCTTTGCAAGCAGCTTCAGGGTAAATGATTTGAGTTTTAAAAATCGCATCTTTAGAAAATCGTGTTTCAGTTAAATGTGGTCGCAGCATTTCCCAACTTTGTTCATTAATTTGGAAACAATTTCCGCTTGTTTCTCCAACTTCATGTACATTAAAATTTTCGCCCGTTTTTTCTTCTGTTCCTTTTACTCTAAAGATTCTTACTTGATTTCTGGGATGCCATTTTGTCGGATGTTTTGCAAATAGAAGTAATGCTGCTCTGCGAAGGCGTAATCTATTCCCATCAAATTCTGCCAGTTCTAAATATTGTAAGAATTTTTCTGGAGACATCGACTTAAAAATATTATTCTGTGAAACAGAAATAATTTTAGTAAGGTCTAAATCGGTAATACTTGCTAAATCAACGAACTGTCTGTCGTATTCTCTTGATATATTTTCTTCTCTTTCAAATCTTATTAGTTCAGATGCCGTTGGAACAGATTCTCTGTCTTTTCTTTGAAAGCACTCACCTTTAGAAGTAAGATGAACATACTTTGAACCCTTTTCAACAGAGAAATAGGCAATTTTTTTACCGATGTAATCAATAAGTGAAGCTCTCTTGAGAGGTATGGGAGTATCTTTTAGAATATAATTTTCGTGAGTATGTAAAATGGATGAAATTTTATCTTCAGTGTGAGGAAGTCCTGTTATTGAGTTGTCATCTTCAATTCCCACAAATAATTCTCCGCCATCAGCGTTGGCAAATGCCACCAATGTTTTGGCAATATCATTACATATCTCCTTTATTTCTCTTGGGGCTTTGTTTTCAGAATTTCCCTCTAGGGCACTTTTAAATTCACGATAGTAGCTTTCTCCAATTTCTAAAGCTATAGCGACCCTTTCTTTTAACTTTAATAATTCTTCCATTTTTTTCTTTTGATTGCTGTTACCAACTGTTTCTTAAAATATATACGACTAAATTACAAAATAATTTTCCATATTCAAATGCTTTTACTTTTCCTGTTATAGCATTAACTGAATCTCAACATTTTCTTCCCTCAATATTTGCATACTCGCACAATGTTAAATATTTTTGCTAAAAAATACTTTTTACCCGCCCTTCCTCTGCATTTTTACAAGCATTGCAAAGATTGCAAATACCGTTGTGTACAAAGATGTAGCTAATCCGTATTTGAGGAAAAACGGGAAGAATGATATTTCTGTTGATTTGATATAAAATAAAAAGTAAACCATATTATGAACTAATGAGCATACAAATACAATAGCCAGAAAGCGGAAATTTCCGATTGTAATATTTGCCTTGTTTTCCTTATAAAACCAGCCTGCTACAAAAGCCGCCGCAGTCTTGGCGAGTGCATTTGTGCCAATGACGTCATGGGAAATGAAATCGAAAAGAATACCACACAAAAAACCTGCGATAATTCCAAAAAATTGACCTTCGGTAACTGCAATCCATACACATAGTATTAAAAGGAAATCGGGAGTCAATGTGCCGACCGCAATAAAATCGAGAAGGACAATATTTACGAAAGACAAAATAAGAGCGGCAATCGCATAATAGGTGAACTTTCGAACCTGCGACCTCTTTCCTTTTTTGTCAAAAATTATTTTCATTTAAAATTATTTATTTAAAATTCATTGAAAATTAGAAATTGAAAATTATTTAGTGTATCCCTTTCTCAATTTCAATAATTCATCCATCTGTTTAATGAGTGCAGTCCTTTCGGGATTTGGCATATATTTAATTACAAAAACTTCCTCTAATGCACCGAAATTCACGAATGACCTGACTGAAATGGTTTTAAAAATATTTCCGGGTTCTTCCTTAATTACAACAACTCTTCCTATTGGAACATCAGGCGGATATTTATTACTAAAAGTTGATGTAAGAACCAGGTCACCGAGCTTTACATCATAAGCTTTGGGAACATTTTTCAATTCAAAAACTTCACCGCCTTCCCAGACAATGACACCATCTATTCCGCTCCGCTGTAATTTTGCTGCTATCTTTATATCCCTGTTTTCAATCATTTCAACGAGTGCAAAATTATCTGTCGTTCCAATGACTACTCCAACAAGCCCGGCATCATTTCTTACAGACATACCGGCCCGTACACTGTCAGTGGCACCCCTGTCAATAGTGAGGTAATTCCTTAATTCAATTGTATTTTTTCCAACAACCTCTGCAGGAACGTATAGAAGTTCATTGCCTTCCCTCAATTTTAACATATCCCTTAGTCTTTTATTTTCGATGACAGCGTTCCTCATCCTCGTTGCTTCGGTTGAAAGCTGAAGGTTGAGCTGCCTGAGAGATTTATTTTCGCTTTGCAATGCTCCGGGTTTGGGTATCCACGTGAATGCGCTCTGCATCCAGCCGACTGTACCAATAACAACAGTCCTGAAGCCGCCGATTCGGGAAACATCGCCAAGTGAGATAAATGATAAGGAAAGTATAACAAGTGCTACAAACGTGAAGTATTCTTTATATTTCGCAACAAAATTTATAAAACCCTGCATAGATACTTCTATTATAGAAATTTTATCAAATCATTATTTTAATTCCCCCTTTTTTAAATGGACCAAATTTACTTTTTTTAAATTTGAATAGCCACTATCTTTAGATAGTGGTTTTAATTTAGCCCATCTCTTTTATGACTTTAGTCACTAATCTTTATTAAGGGGATAAATCCATAATTTGGGAACTATATGACCACTATCTAAAGATAGTGGCTAATCATATAATTTTTTATCAATAACGAACACTTTTAATCAGAACCGAAGAGTATTCAGTCAGATTCTCGAGAACCTTGCCTGTACCTCTAACTACTGCAGTTAATGGGTCTTCGGCTACATAAACAGGCAGGCTTGTTTCCCGCCTTAACCTTTCGTCCAAGCCCTTGAGCAAAGCTCCGCCACCGCTAAGCATGATGCCCCTGTCATATATATCAGAAGCCAGTTCAGGAGGAGTTTTTTCAAGTAAATTCAAAACGGCATTAACGACTTCATTTACACATTCGCCAAGAGCATCCCTTATTTGAACGGAGCTAATCTGTATCATCTTTGGGATACCCTTTAGTAAATCACGGCCCTTGACTTCAAAATCAACTTCCTCGTCTAATTCAACAGCCGAGCCTACCTGGCATTTAATCATCTCGGCTGTTCTTTCACCAATTACTATATTGTGAATTTTCCTGAAATATTGAACAATCGCATCTGTCATCTCGTCACCAGCCGTACGGATTGATTCACTGCTGACAATACCTGACAGAGCAATAACTGCAATTTCAGTCGTACCCCCGCCAATATCAACAATCATGTTACCAATCGGTTCGTTAACATTAAGCCCTATGCCTATAGCTCCAGCCATCGGTTCGGCAATCAAATGAACTTCCTTGGCTCCTGCATGTTCACAGCTATCCCGCACAGCTCTTTTCTCGACTTCTGTTATACCTGAAGGAATACTCACAACCACACGACGAGCAGGTTGCCAACTTAAGGAAACCTTTCTTATAAACGCTCTTAACATTCCTTCAGCAATCTCAAAATCGGATATGGCACCATCCCTGAGAGGTTTAATAATATGAATATCCCTGTGTGTTTTTCCTAACATTGCCTGGGCATCATGCCCAATAGCTATTATATGTTTGGTAAGGCTGTCGAATGCAACAATTGAAGGTTCATTCAGCACAATCCCTTTACCTTTCATCCAGATAAGCGTGTTTGCCGTGCCAAGGTCTATAGCAACATCATTTGAAAAAAGCTGGAATACTCCCATCGCTGATTCTAACTCATTTTAATAACAATTTTTCAGTTTTAACAGATAACAAAAATACAATAAATATCTTATAATATTAAGTAAAATTGGATTAATTAAAAATCATTATTGTTTAATTTTACTCTCAAAACTATTCATGCAGTAGAATATGAAAGAATAATTTAGATATGAGATAATATAAAAAAAAATATTACTATTCTGATTTTTTGAATTTTGAACCTCTTCCCTTTGAACCTCTATCTCTTGAATCCTTGTCTCTTGAATTTCTGTCACGTGGACCTCTGTCCCCTCTGGAATCACGGTCTCTGGAACTTCTGTCCCTTGAATCCCTGTCACGCGAATCTCTTCCTCTTGTGTCTCTGTCTTGTGAACCTTTGCCACCTCTTGAATCGCGGTCTCTTGGAGGTCTGTCCCTTGAATCCCTGCCTCCTCTCGAATCCCTGCCTCCTCTCGAATCACGGTCTCGTGAATCTCTATCTCTTGGTTTAAAATCTCTCCTGTCCCTGTCGCCTCCAAATCTTGGTCTTGGCTTAAATTCTCTATCCCTTGATTCGGTGAAATAATTTCCTTCAAATACGATAACAAATTCACCTTTGAATTTCAAATCTTTGAATTTATCAAACAGTTCGCTGAAAGTTCCGTAATGGTTTGTTTCGAAGTGCATAGTCAGATTACAGCCTATATAAGCACGCCTGTTAGGCATCAGCTTGGCTGCGGCTTCGAGAACACCCATGAGCCTGTATGGTGCCTCCATCAGCACAACAGTCCTTTTCTCGTCTCTTAGATGTTTCAATTGCCACATCCTGTCTTCGCTGTTCCTGCTCAAAAATCCTGCATAAAGAAATGTATTGAGAGAAAATCCGCTCCTTACAATTGCCGCCATAAGGCTGGATGCACCCGGCACAACCTCGATATGATAATTTCTACGTATTGCTGTTTTAACTAATAGAAAACCCGGGTCTGCAAATACAGGTGTCCCGCAGTCTGATATTAAAGCAAGCCTTTTACCTTCTTCCAACAAGGCAATTATATCCTGTGTTTTCTTTTCTTCATTCTGCTCGTTCAATTCTTCAATTTCACAGGACAGGTTGTTCTTCCTTAACAATTTGATTGCCGGCTTAGCTTCTTCGCACACAACCAAATCGCAATTCTTTAGAACTCTCAAGGCTCTGAAACTAATATCTTCGTCATTTCCGATTGGTGTCGAGACTATATAAAGCATACCTTGCTTTTTTTCTTCTTCCTCGGGTGGTTTAATTCTTCTTACCATTTTGTATTGTAATTTTTTATAAAAAAAGCCGCCCCTTTGCATGAGACGGCTCTAATAAATAGTTAATTAAGGATTTTCAATATCAACATATTCAAGTACTTTGGAAATACCTGCTCCATGCCTCATCAATCTGAATTCGTCTGTTGTCATGTCTAAAACCGTTGATTCGCCTAAAAAATTATATGAATCCGAACGAACGGCGACATCAACAAATGGTACAAACTTTTTTATTAATTCTTCAGGGTCATTGATTGTTACACTTTCAGGCATCTTAGCAGAAATAGAAATTATAGGGCCATCGAGTTCTTTCAGTAACAATTGTGATAAAATGTGGTCAGGAACTCGTATTCCGGCAGTTTTTCTTTTAGGGTCCCAGGCAAATTTCGGCACTTGCTTCGAAGCAGGTAACACAAATGTGTAAGGACCGGGTATCAATCTTTTAATGGTACGGTAAGCAGTATTGCTCACCTTGGCAAACTCAGATAAATTCGATAATGAGCCGCAAAGAAATGTCATCGCTTTTTCTTCGGGAAGACGCCTGATGGCACGAATCCTCCCGATTGCTTCCTTGTTTGCAAGTTCACATCCTAAAGTAAATCCTGTATCTGTCGGATATAAAATAACCGCACCCTTCCTCAAAGCTTCGGCAACCTCGGAGATTTTTCTCAACTCCGGTGTCTTTGAGTGTATTGTAAGGACTTCTGATGTCATAAATACCTCTTGATTTTATAATAAATATTTTGATTAAGGAAGTAATGTAAACTGTATTCTGCTGCATAAATTTCATATTAACCAAAATTCAATTCTTAAAGTATAGTCTGATTTTTTCAATTATTATTGTTTGGGCTGTCGAATTTATATTTTCTCTTAAAATAAATATAAAAAGGAATTCCGATTCCTACAAGTAAAATCCCAAAAAGTGAATTAATTATTTGCACTTTACCTGCAACATAGTTCTCAATATCGTTAATCAATGTAAATAACACAAATGCTGTTGCAAAAATGACAAAAATAGCCGGTATAACAGGATAACCGATTACTTTATAAGGCCTGTACCTATCGGGCATTTTCTTTCTCAGCACAAACACTCCAAATGCTCCCAAGCCATAAAAAATCCAGCTAACAAAAATCAGCATATCAGTCAATATATCAAATGTACCGCTTAAAACAAGTAATGATGCCCAAACTGCCTGCAAAATCAAGGCATTTCCGGGAGTCCTGTACTTGGGATGTACATTTCCGAATATCGGGAATAACATACCCTTATTCGACATAGCATAATAAACTCTTGCACTCACCATTATTGTACCGTTTGATGTACCAAAGGTTGATATCATTACAGCCGCGGCAACAAATCCACCTCCGACCGAGCCAAGAACCACCTGAGCCACATCTGAAGCTACAAGAGTTGAGCCTGCCATTTTTTCAACTGGTAATATATATAAATATGCAAGATTGATTACAACATAAACAACAATTACTATTAATGTACCGGTTATCAATGCAAGAGGAATATTTCTTTGAGGATTCTTCACTTCCCCGGCAATATATGTTATGTTATTCCAGCCGTCATAAGCCCAGAATGCCCCTGAAATAGCCGCAGTCAATCCTGCAAATAAACCAACTCCGGTCATATTTAATGTGGGTGCATCCTTCCAGAAATGAGCAAACGAACCATTTCCGATTGCAAATCCCAAAACAACCAGGACAAGAATAACAGTTACTTTTGCTATCGTAAAAATGCTGGTTACCCTGCCGCCAAGCATCACACCGGCATAGTTCACTCCGCTAAGAAAAAAAATCACAAAAATTGTCAGGGATTTTACACCTATGTTTTCTAATGGAAAAATATTTCCTATGAAGGGAATGTGAATAATAAAACTCTGCTCAATTCCATGAGAAAATTTCGGAAGGGCAAAGAAATATTGAGTATATTCAGAAAAAATATATGTTATCGAAGCAATCGAGCCGGTTTGAACTACAGCCAGCATAGCCCATCCATACATATATGCCGTAATATCGCCGTACATTTCTTTGAAGAAAACATACTGCCCTCCTGTTTCGGTAATCATCCCTGCTATTTCGGCATTTGTCAATGCTCCGAAAAGAGTAATAACCCCTGCAATAACCCACACCGCAATCAGCCATTCAGGAGAGCCAAGCTGTGATGCCATCAATGCGGGCTTTTTGAATATGCCTGAACCAATTACAGCACCGACAACAATTGCAATAGTAGTGAATAATCCAAGAGTTGGAAGAAGTGAGAGTTTTTCTTTACCTGTAACTGCGTTCATTAATTATCAATATTAGCTTAACGAATCCTTGACCTCAATTGCAAATATAAGTAATGTGATAATAATTGTCATTTCTTCATTTAGAATTATTTAATGTCAATCCCAAAAAACTTCTCCGATAGCGGATCTATACTTGTAAACCGTCCAATATAATCAACATACTTTCTTACACCGAAATCACCGAGATTGCTTTCTTTGTCTTTCTCTTTGTAAATGAAACTGGGTCGGGGGAAAACACATCTACTCATCCATTTACTATTTTTAATAAACTTCGTAATGTGTGCCAATTGTTTCGAGAATTATTACTTCCCTTTTTTTTCCAAATTTATCTGTTACAGTTTCAAAGCTAAAAATTAATCTCAAATTGAAATTGATTGAACAGCTTAATGAACCTTTAAGAGCCCCTTTTAATTTGTGCGTTTTTAATTTTGGTTCGTATGGGTTTTCTGATAAAATTCTTAAAATTTCAATAAGCTCATTTTTGAATTGAGTGTCATGTTTAGTGTACTTATTGACAGTTTTAACAAATGAAGATGAATTGATTAATTCCCAGCTCAATGAAATAATTCCTCAATTATTTCATCAACTGTTTTAGGTTTGAGCTTACCTGATTTAAATTCTTTCCTTGCCTGCAATATCTCTTTTTTTAGTTCTTTCCTTCTTTCTTCAATTGCTCTTTTCCTGATAATCTCAGCGATTTCGAGCTGTTCAAATGTAGAAAAATTATCAACTGATTCCAGAACTTCATTATAAGTAATCATTTTATATCCTTATTCTATTGTTCTTTAATTGACATACAATTTATTAAATTATTTTATTAAATGACAATTATTCAGTTATAGGTATTGCTAATTTGATATACAAACCATTCAAAATGAAGTTTAATCATATTAAAGTCATACTTCGACAGGCTCAGTATGACAAACAAGTTGTCACTTTGAGTTTATCGAAGAGTGATTAGAAAATATATACTAATTTACCAATACCCAGTTATATGCTATATTGTTTTCATTAAAAACTTTTCAAAGAGCGGGTCTATGCTTGTGAATCTGCCTATTTCATAATCATACTTTCTTACACCGAAATCACCCAAATTGCTTTCCTTGTCTTTTTCTTTGTCAATGAAGCTAAGCCTTGGTGTTACGTTTGTACTCATCTGCTTTCCGAATGGTTCGTAATCGTAATAGGAAATTATATCGCCTTCTTCATCTAACTTGACACGCACTGAGCCGAGATGGTCGAATACCGAGTATTCTTTTCTACCGTTGCGTTGTGTCGTTATGTTTGCCAATCCTTCGCTTCCGTAGCTAAGGTATTCGTTGGGGTAAATTAAAACCTCATGAACACTTTGGAAAGGAGGATTCTCGTATTCACATGATTTCCACGTATCATCTATATGTGCACGGTGATACACGACGTATTGTTACTTCCTGCCATTACCTGAATAAGGTTTCAAGGCAGTGATTATAGATAAGGCATCCTCAACACCGGATTCGACAGTTTGAATTTTAGAACCTCCGTCATAATAACCGTATAAATGCAACACCTCATATCCATTATTAAGATGTTTTAAAAGCTTTTTATCCATTTCTGATAATATTACCTGGTAATAAAATATAGATTTTCTTCCTCTTCTTTTAGGAACACCTTTGATGTCAAAAAGAAAATCAAGAGCCTTAAGCATACCTGAATATGCAATGCCACATGCAGATTTAACATATTTCTCATCAATATAGAATTTGTCTTCTTTTCCTGCTAAACGCAATGCTAACCTTGCTTTATTTATATAACTCATTGCTTCTCGATATGGAGTCTCGATTTTCATTTTTACATTCAACAAAAAGTGTTTTATGGATGATTTTCAATATCATTTAAATTAATTTTCAATTTCTATATTACCAAAAATTAAATCTCTATAAATAATTTTTTCACTAATATTAATTCTATGTGTTTTCAAAAGACTTTTTATCAGATTAATATTATTATCATAATCTTCCTTCAACGCTAGAAGAACTTCTTTTGCATCATTAGGTTTCTTAGGGATTTTTACACTAATTTCTTTTATTTCTATTGTTTTGACTAGGAATTCAAATAACATAACTTGCCAAACATTATCAAATGCCAAAGTATATTTACTTGAACTATTTTCAATGAAATAAACATATATTTTTTCGTCAAAGAAATTATCAGTATGAGATTTATAATTTGGTGGAAATATTATTTTTAAATTATATGAACTGTATTCACGACATTCTAAACCATTAATAAGCTCATTATATTTTCTTATATCATCAAATCTTTCTTTGATAAATTTAAAAGCATCCGAATTGTTTAGTTTTCCTTTACTTTTTGATGTTTTCTTGGAATCGGATTTTGTTTGTCTGTCTTTGACATATTTACAGGATTCATTATAAAGTTCATCAACATCTTTAGAAGATAAACCAATAATTTCAAATATTATTTCATCCAATTTCCTTTTATCAGGTTGCTTTATTTCCTCATAAATTGTACCTTGTTCTCTATTTTTTATTGAATCAAATATTTCCTTTAATTCGTTTTTATATTTCACTAACAATTCAAGTTTAATTATTGGAGTTTTTTCAACTAAATTAACATCTACATCACTTATTGTTTGATTTCCTGTTAGCTGTCTTGAAAACAAATCAATAAAGAAACGAAATGAAATACTGTTTAAATAAAGAAAAATTAAACTTGAAAATTTCTTATAATTTTCTTTAATTACAATATTGTAATTAACCTTATCTGTATATACATTTGATTTCCTGTTATCAATCAGTCGAAATTTTTCTCCTATTTTTGATGGAAAAATAAAATCACCAATTGGAATATTTTCACCTAGCATATACCAGTCTGTATCCTTCTCTTTTGAAATCCTGAATTCGCATGATGGTCTATATTGTGGTGCTATTTCATGGTTTTCAGCATCTAATATATAATTTAAAACTTTATATTTAAAATTTTTCAGCTTTTTCTTTGAATGATTACATACTAAAACAACATATTTCAATTTATTTAAATCAACCTCAAGATTCTTTGCCTCCTTTTGAGTTTTGAATATTGATTTGATAAATTGTTTTTCTATCTGATAATGTCTTTTCAATAAATCAGAATAATACCAACCGTATTTTGTAAAGAATTTATCTTTATCTATTATTTTTTGCCCAATCATCTCTTTTGATTCTTTATCAGACATCTTTTTTAATTTATCAGTGTCATCAATCAAATAAAAGAAATCATTTGCTCCGGATTTAATCCCATATACAACATCACATAAGTCAGAAAGATATACGAATTTATCTTTAAAATGCTTTTTAATTTTGTAATATAATTCAGGTGCTCTTAAATACTTTGCACCCCAATATCCATTTTCATATTTATTATAAAATGTCGATTCAAACCTTAATTCAGATTGTTTTTTAATTATTATTTGATAATCACCATTAATTATGTCTGCAGTTGTTGATTCAATATCATTAACAAATTTTAAAACATTTTTTATCCTGAACTTGTCATTTGATTTCCCAATAATATCTTCGTATTTTTTTTGAACTCTGACGAATTTTACATTATTATTCTCTCTTTCCTTATTATCTGAACAACGTTCAATGATAAGCATTACTGTATTAATTGAAGCTGTATCAAAGCTCCTGATTTTTTGATTATCTATTATAGCTATAATTTTAAAATTATCTAATAAAAACTTTTGTAAGCCTGAACCAAAATTTACATCTAACCAGCTGCTTGATATCACATATCCTAATTTTCCATTCTCTTTTAAAAATGCAGCTGTATGAATCAAATAGTAAACATATAAATCACTTTGTTGGTTAATCTTTTTTATACCGAATTCTTTCTTTGCAAGTTTTGACCATACCTCTTTCTCCTCTATTAATTCTTGTCTTATATAAGGGGGATTTCCAATGCAATTATCAAATAATGGAATTTTTACATTTTTTAATTTTTTATCAATTTGTTTTACCTCAAGTTCATGAGTAATATTAAGATATATAATTTTAAAATACGAGTTGCTATTGACTTCTGAAAAATCTTTCTGAATAATCGTTGGGTAATTTTCTAAACATGATATATCAAGTAATGATAAATTCATCATTGCAAGAAAAGCTGGAAATGGTGCTATATCAACTCCCCAGAGTCGTTCTAATAATTCCTGATGTGAAAATTCTGGGTGAAAGAATTTTAAAAATTGATAAGCCCTAACTAAAAATGTACCTGCACCACATCCTGAATCAAGAACAAAATGGCTATCTTTTTTTATACAAAAACTACAAATAATATCAACTTCATCAATATTTGTAAAATGCTGACCCCTTGCATGCTGTTCTTGATTATCAATTAAAGTATTATAAATAGATCCAATAATATCAGCATTTATTTCTTTGAAATTCAATTTATTAATTTCATCAACATTTCTTTTAATAACAGGTATGTATTTATCAGAAAATTCAAATTCTTCTAAAATTGACTTTTCAAAGATTTGCTCGAAATCATGTTTTAGTACTTCATCAAATCTTGCCCTTAGTGTTCTACTCAGTAAATCTTTATCTTCAGGTATCTCTAACTTTTTTAGTTTTAACTTAGGAACTTCCCTTTGTAAGTACGAATAGAAAATTATTTTTAAAAATAGCAAGTAGTTTGCCAATTGGCATAAATTATAAATATCACTATAATCAAAATTGACTGTTACATTAAAAATATCTTGATTTCTTAAATATTGTCTTATTTTAGTTTGTAATGTTTTATCCTTTGTAATTTTATTATACATTAATTCAAACATATTTTCTGTCGCTGCCAAAATGTAGTTTGATAGTTTGTTAGCAAAATATTCATCAATAGAAGTCCAAACTGCTTCTTTAATTCCATGAACAATATCACTCAATTCCACTAGGAATTGTTTAAGTGGCTGATATATTTCTTTTTGATAAATGGGTAATCGTATTTCATCAATCTTTTTTATTCTCGATATATTGTAAATCTTTAATTTTCTGTCAAAAATTGACTTTCCAGATTCAAAAGTTTTAAATATTACAAGTTGTTTTGGTGTCCCAGTTACGAAATAATCATATCCATTCGTACTCGCCTTATAGTGTGCATCACTAATTAAAATTTCATCTGTTGCATCCCATGCTAAATTTTTCAATTCAAAGGAAACAATTTTTCCTGAATCTTTACTTGAAAATAACTTAATATCAGCAAATCTTGATATCCCTTTTGTTCCTACCTGTTCATTTTGTAGCATTTCGGTAAATCCTATATCAGGATTTTCTTTGCAAATCTGGTTGATAATGCTCAGTAAAATACCTTGATATGTTAATTCAGTTGCTTTGGTCATAACAACAGCTTAAAATGAATTTTAGAAATATTTCCACACAAAATTAGGAAAATATTTTTTGAATCATTTCTATATTTTATTTGGATTAGATTACTTTAACCTTTCTTAAACGCAGTCTTTAAAAAATTCCCAAATGACAGGGACTGGTCATCTGTTTTGATTGGCTTTTGTTTCAGCATTTCTTTTGTGATTGCAGTTGAATCGTCTGAATTTATTAAATCAGGTAATTGATTTGGCTTTGAGTAATCATGAACAAGGCTGACGTGGTGGTCGGTTACACCCAATAACAATTTCTTATTTTCAGCTTGTACTATATATAGATGTGCCTTTGGTGATAAGGACATCCTTGTCAGAATTGATAATTCGCTGTTTTGTTTTTTTTGCTTTGTTTTACGTACAATTCTTTTAATTAGCAGCAGAATGATACCAAGAACGGCAACAAGCAGAACCAGAGATAAAAACGATTTTAATAATGCACTTTCAGGCATCGCATAGCTCCATCTATTATTTAGGAAATCCTTTTCTTATATTCTGTACATTTTAATTTTTTGTCATTCTGAGAGTAGCGATGAATCTCATAAAACTGCAAAAAATAGATTCTTCATTTCACTTCGTTTCATTCAGAATGACAACAACAATGATATATATTATTTCAAACAACAAAATTTAATAGCCACAACTGTGGCTTAACGCTTGATTGCACGCATCCTGTCGGTCGGGTCAATCAAGGTTGTAATTCTAATACCAAAGTGTTTGTCAATAACGACGACTTCGCCTTCGGCTACTTTTTTACCGTTAATCAACACATCAACCGGTTCGCTCACAAGCTTATCGAACTCGACAACCGAGCCTCTGCCTAATCTTATTATATCCCTGATAAGCATGTTCGACCTCCCAAGCTCGATTGATACCGGTAACTGCAAATCATAGAGCAGTTCAAGCTTGGGGTCGAGCGGTGAAAATATTGTCTGCTCCCCGCTGTACTCCATCTCCGGGAATTTCACATCCCCTGCTTCGAGCTGACTGCCTTTAGATGTAGCTACTGCAGCATTGGTGTCATTGGCATTTGCACCACCTTCGTTGCTTATCATTGAATCAATTTCTTCCTGCGACATTGCCATATTTAACTCTCCTCCTTAAAGGAAATATCCTCCATGACGAAATCCTCTTCCGTGAGCTGACGTGTAATCCTTACAGCTTTTTTTCCTTCCACACTGCCAGGCCTGGCAGCTAATTTTTTTCTATCTGCTATAGTAATTTCCAATTCCTGGTTTATTCTTTTATTCAGCTTGATAATATCCCCTGTCTTCAAATCAAGTAGCTCCCTGACAGTAATTGCGGCTCTTCCGAGTTCAGCAACAACAGGGAGGTATGTAGTCGTCATTTGCTGTTTCATGACTGACATATTCTCGCGTAGTCTTGCCGGGCTTAGTTTCAGCACACTCGTTGATATCTGCTGTCTGTTCAGTCTTGCCATAACTTCTTCTAATGCAAATGTCGGGAAACACAGATTCATCAGGTATGTATTCACCCCGATATTGACATCGAGAGAAACAACAATCACAATTTCCGAAGCAGGTGCTATCTGCACAAAGTCGGCTTCCATCTCCAGCCTCTGATACTTGAAATTGAGGTCTGCAATAGACCTCCAGGCATTCCTTAAATCAGACAAAGCATGTTCAATCACATTCCTGATTACAGCCTGTTCGATTGGTGTAATTGCCCTGACCTTTGGCGGAGCATCGGTACCACCTCCGAGCAGTCTTTCAATAACGGTTAGTGCAAGCTGCGGGCTGACTTCGAGAATACCGCTTCCGTCTGTTCCTTCTATATCAAAAATATATATACAACTCGGATTTGATACCGACAGTATAAACTCAGAATAAAATAACTGGTCAACTGAAGTTACATTTATCGAAACTATCGTCTGAAGCTTTGATACAAGGTAATAACCAAAAACCTCGGCAAAATTCTCATGGACAGTCTGCAAAGTCCTGACCTGGTTCTTTGATATTCTGTTAGGACGTCGGAAATCATAATTCGATATTTCTCCTTTAGTAACCTTGCCGCTCAGAATATCATCGACATCCACAGAACCCGAAGTCATTTCGGACAGCAGATTATCAATTTCATTTTGTGATAAAACGTCAGACATTGTTCAATTCACTTTATTGAATAATAAATTCCTGCAAAATTGCTTCCTTCAATACCATCTTGTTTGCTAAAAAAACTTTTACAAGCTTTGCATTAATCATGCTCTGCAAAGTATCTCTTCTTATCGACTGAAGTTCCTGAACAGTCATTGAACCAAGCAGATTATTCACTTCTCCCTTAACTGAAGACAAAGGCCTTAGCATCAACGGGCTTTCTTCGGGTTTTTCTTTTTTGATTTCCTTCATTTGCTCTTCATTGACATAGAAATCAAGCCCTAAATCAACAACCACAAATTGAGTTGACATACTTGGATTGGTAGTTATTCTACCTGTTGACATAAACCTTTCGTTTTCCTCTTTTTTGATTTCTTCCGGATTAAAATCTTCATCCTTTTCCTGTTTCATTTCTTCTGTCTGAGTTTTGCCTTCGCCGTTTACCGACATTTTCTGCAGGTCGGGCTTAATAACAACCATGTAAACGACAATCAGAAGAATAAACAAAACAACGACCGTTCCGCCAACCATAATAAGCATTTTCATCAGGCTCATCTCACCCGGTTTCTTGGGTGGCTTTTCTTCGGTTTTTTTCTCCTGCGATTCAGCCCCTTCGGCTTCTTTTTCTTTTGCCATTTTCAATTAAAATACGATTTGTGGAAAAAATATTTTCACAAATTTAATAATCGGCTAATTATTTGAAAATATTTAGTTTTTAAGTTAATAAAAAGTGTGCCAATATTAAAATTGTGTATTATTCAAGGCTTTATAAATTCCATCAAGTTATATTTAAAAAAATTTGAATAAAATGCTCCAAATTAATGGCGAATATTAGGCAAATCAGCCATTAAATTTAACCTTCCTCGACTATTTTAATCTCTTCATCAGTCAAACCATATAACTCATATACCATCCTGTCAATTTCTTTATCTGTGAAATCAATTATAGATTTGATTTTTAAAGCTTTCTTTCTTTCTCTTTCAATCTGTTCAATTAAATCTATTTCCTGATCTATTGTTATTACATTCTTTAAAGTCCATGTTGATTTTGTAATTTTTTTCTTATTTAATAAAATTAATCTTCTTAATTCTTTAATTGTTTCATAACTTTTCAACTCTATCCAATTAAACATCTTATCTGAAATAATTATTTCATAGATTGATTTCAGATAATCCAAAATTCTATTTCTTATTCTTATTAATTCTAAGTTTGGAGTAATTATTGAATCAACTTTTTGTATAAATGGAAGCTGTAAATCAATTGGTACATTTGCTATTGGAAAATTTTTAAAATCTTTCAAGCTAAAAGCCGGGAAATCATCTCTTTGTAACGAAGAATTAAAGCTTACTTGACAAAATGAGAACAATGTGCTGTTTAATATTGCTAAAATATATTTAGGTTCAAAGTTATCATTAATGTTATAAATAGCATATAAATTCTTTTTAAATGCAAATTCTTCATTTGTGATTGTAGCATTTATCCTAAATTGTCTGCTCATCAATTGTCGAGCAATTATTTTTGGTTTTATAAATAATTCAATATTTTTATTTTCTCTTAGTGATTCATAATTAACATAAATTTCTCTATCATCAGTTTTTTCAATCCTATACCTATAGACTTGTTCATTAAACCATCGGATATTAAAAAATTCATTTTTAATTTCGGATACTTCATTTTCATGAGGAGGTAAGCTTCCACGGTTTATTGATGCTATATCTCCCAGGCAAATATTATTTTGTGAAAACCATATTTTAACTCCAATTCTTAAAAGCCTTTTGTTGAGAAATATTTTGCCATAATTCAACCATGTATCATTATCAAAATTATCAAAAGAGTTAATATCAATATAACCCTTTGGAGACCTTATATTATATTTATACGTTAGTGTCGGTTCATGCAAAATTTGATTTGAAATAATTACAATTGATGTATCAATATAGGCTTCAAATATATCATATGGCAATTGAATTATTTGCCCAATATGATATTGCGTTAATAAGACTTGTCTTATATCATTATAATTATCACCGGAAAACCATGTGTTGGGTATGATAAAACCTATATTACCTTCATATTTTAACAAACTTAGTGCTTTTTCGATAAATGCAACATACGTATTATTATTACCTTTTGTAAAGTTGTATTTATTTGATGAGTCTGGTTTTAAATAAGAATAAGGTGGATTGCAAATAATAACATCAAATCCACCTACCTCGAATCCCTTGCTCCCACTTTCATAAGAATATGATGGCTCTTTCAACATTCTTTCTTTTATTTCCGGGTAATCGGGATACATCGAGCGTTTCTCTTCGAGTAATTCTTCGTGTGTGGGTTTCTTTTTATGATAATCCCTGTATCCGGGGAACACTTCGAGAAATTCTTTGAACCAGTTGAAAGCCTTGTCTCCCGCGATTTCCGGGTCATCAATAAGAGAATTGCCGCATTTAATATTGTGGTCTAATGCAGTAAGTTCCGATTTGTTATTTGCAGTCTTTATCCATAAGGACAGTTTCGTTATTTCGACTGACTCGCTGTTTAAATCCACACCATATAGATTATTCGAGAGAATGTGTTTGTCGAGGTCGAAGATTTCATGTTGACCGTTTCTCAGTTCTGCGAGTTTATCATTTACTTTCTGCCCTTCTGCATAAAGATAATTGAATGCCTGGTTCAGAAAAGCACCTGAACCGCAGGCAGGGTCAAGCACCCTGATGTTCATCAACTTCTCTTTGTACTTCAGCCAGAATTCCTCATGCTTTTTTATAATTACTTGATGTTCGGATGTTAGTTTGCCATTCCTGTTTAAAGGGAAATCAATTTCAGGTAATTCAAATAAACCAAGTTGTTTTTTTCTGTCTTCTAACCAGCCGCCAACTGCATTTTCGACAATGTATTTAGTGATATATTCAGGTGTATAATATATACCTTCTTTTTTCCTTTTGCTTTTCTTCTTATCAAATTCCTTTCCTTCAATTCGTGCTTTGATTTCTTCAATGTCTGTAATTGACTGCTCAAATATATGCCCGAGAATATTTACATCAATATCGGATTCATAGTCATACTCGGTCAGTTTTGTAAGTACCTCGAGAGCTGAATCATTAATAATTAAATTGTTGAAATCATAATCCTCAGCAAATAAGCCCCCGTTAAATTTATTGATATTGTGAGCAGGAGAGCCAGTGTTTATAGCATCGAAAAATCCTTTCAACTCATTCCATATTTTATTATCCGATTTAGCATAAGATTCTTTCCCCCGTTTTATGATATTTTTAAAAGTTTTTTCAGGCAACAGCCTGTTATCCTCACAGAAACATACGAAAATAAACCTGTCGAGAAATTTCTGAGTTTTTTCCAATAGGAGCAGTTCTGATTTTTCAGGGTTGCTTACCTTTAAATGTTCATATAAATATGCTCTTGACTGCTTAAATTCGGAATAAAATATTTTTGATATATTCTGTTCCTCTTCTTCATTTTTTTCATACAGCATATCAACAACACTTGCCCCTGTTATAGAAATCAGGTTTTCAAACGAGAGAAGATAATAGAATTGGCAAAAATTTTCAGAATCAGAAAGTTCTTCAATAAGAAATTCTTCATATTCAGTAGATGATGAATGATGATACAAACGAATACTAACGAAGTTTGAAACGATAATCCATTTGCATTTTTTTCCGGTTTTGTGCTGATAACTGAATGCTTGTTCGATAGGTGTTCTCGTGTCATTAAACCTGTGTTGTTTTTCATCGAGGTTTGTATTTGCATCTTTTAATTCGATTACAACTCTTATATCCTCAGACTCAGATGTAAAAAAACCGAGGGAACCATCGGCAAACTTTGAGTCAATTGTTGTTAATTGTTCCTGATTTAGATTCCATTGTTCGGTGTTTTTTATTCTGCTTTTATAACCGAGAACGTCAGAAAATATTTCATTAAGAAAATTCCCCTGGATTGAGGTTTCTTTGGTTGAGTATATATTACCGCTTTTTATGTAATTAATCCAGTTGCCAATTCTTTCTTGTTTATCATCATAATCGGGGATTGATGTTTTATCAATCTTTGATAGCATTTGATTAAAATGCTTCCTGTTAAAAATATGTTTCCTGATATATGGCATGATTACCCAAGTATAAAATTTGGATTTTTTATGCAAATTAATTCAAATTCGATACATCTTCAAATTTAAGTTCCAATTGGACTGTTTAAAACTAAAAATAATCTCCAGTATAAAATTTAATCTTTAATATTAGAATTTATTCTCTTTCTGCCAATACAATAATATTCAAATCCCAATTTTGCCATCTCATCTAAGTTATATAAGTTCCTGCCATCAAAAATAACCGGGTTTTTTAATATTGTCTTAAGCTTGCCGAAGTCAGGTTTCCTGAACAAGTTCCACTCTGTTGCTATAACCAGAGCATCTGCATTTTCAATGCAATCGTAAATACCTGTCGCATAGCTGATTCTATCTCCGTAAACTTGCTTAGTATTGCTCATAGCTTCAGAATCATAAGCCCTGACCTTGGCAGCATGTTCCAAAAACATATCAATCAATTTGAAAGCCGGAGCTTCGCGTATGTCATCGGTATTCGGCTTAAAAGCCAATCCCCACAAAGCAAACTGTTTGTCCTTTATATTACCATCGAATCGTTTCAGGATTAAATTGAAAAATCTTCTAATTTGATTTTCATTCACTTCCTGAGCGGCTTTTACAATCCTCATTGATGTACCTTCAGAATCAGTTGAATGTATCAATGCTTTCACATCCTTTGGAAAACAAGAACCTCCGTATCCGATACCTGCAAAAAGGAATCTCTTTCCGATTCGGCTGTCCGAACCGATTCCTATTCTTATATTCTCAATATCGGCACCGACTTTTTCGCAATATTCAGACAGGTCATTCATAAAGGAAATTTTCGCAGCAAGAAAAGAGTTTGCAGCATACTTTGTAACCTCTGCACTTTTGATATCCATCACCAAAATGGGATTACCGCTACGTACAAAAGGCTCATACAAATCTCGCATGATTTCTTCAACATGTTTACTTGTAGTACCGATAACCACTCTCTCAGGTTTCAGTGCGTCTTCTACAGCAAATCCTTCTCTTAAAAATTCAGGATTACTAACAACTTCGATTTTATTTCCGGGAATCATTCTGTCGAATATTTCCCTGACTTTATCAGCAGTATCAACAGGAACTGTGCTTTTATTTATAATTATCTTATCTTTATCGAGTTTCTTTTTTAGAATTATCCCGGCTATATCCTCTGCACATTTCAGTACATGTTGTAAATCGGCAGAGCCATCCTCATTCGGTGGTGTTGGAAGGCATAAAAATATTAACCTGCAATTAACGACAGCATCTTCAAGGTTTGTTGTAAATCGAAGTCTCCCTTCTTCGAGATTTTTTTTCAGGTAACGGTCGAGCCCCGGCTCAAAAATAGGTGCTATACCCTTTTTAAGCATTTCTACTTTTTCATCAACAATGTCCACGCAATAAACATCATTACCTGTTTCGGCAAAGCAAGTGCCACTCACCAAACCCACATATCCCGTTCCAATCACACCAACATTATATGCCATTATTACAATCCTTCCCTTTATTATTCAAAATTATTCACTAAAGTAAGGCATAAATTATTACCTTCATTTGATAAAATTTTAAATTTTCATTTTTTACAATTTTCAGTCAATTTTTAAATTTTCAATGAATAAATTTTATGAATAGCCACGACTTTTAAGTCGTGGACTTGTTAAATCACCACTAACCGGGATTTATCCCCTTTAAATAAGTGACTAAAGTCTCAAGGATTGGCCTATAGGACCATACCACTATTTGAAAATAGTGGCTATTCATTTAAAATTCTAAATTCAATTATTTAAAATTCATTGAAAATTACAAAATTGAAAATTGAAAATTCTATTTTTCTATAAATATTATCATATTGGATAAAAACCATTATTAAAATGTTCGATATAATTACATTTATAACTACTTACTTTCATTATTATTTACTGAGTCTTATGACTCTTTGCCATTTTCCTTTTTTGCCTTATTATCTTTATCCCACAATTTTTCCGAATTAACATCTGTCATTGTCTTTGTTTTTCCATGCTGAATGAGATACTCGATACTATCAACAGCTTTCTTTACCATAATATTTTTCTCTTCAATTTCATCATCCAAAAAATCCGACAAGACATAATCAACCATACCACCTTGAGGAAAATTCTTCCCGATACCACATCTCAGTCTGAAAAATTCTTCCGTTCCAAGTTCTTCAATCACCGAGGCAACTCCATTATGACCACCGTCACTTCCTCCCTGCCTTACATGAATCTTTCCCAAAGGAAAATTATATTCATCGCAGACGACAATTATACGTTCGGCAGGAATATCATAGCTTTCAATCACTTCAGACACAGCTTCACCTGAAGCATTCATGTATGTGGTGGGAAGTATGACGAGTGCAAGCTGTCCGGCAATCCTAAGAGATGCATGATAGCTTTTGGAAAAAATTTTCATCAACGGCTTTTTGTGTTTACTGCATAGCTCAGCAGCAACCATCCAGCCTATATTATGCCTGTTCCATGCGTATTGACTCTCGGGATTACCAAGACAAATAATCAGCCAGTTAACATTCTTTGCCATTTATTTATTTATATTTTAGACAGACTTTTTAGATTTTAAAAGCAATAATTTATAATTTTCAATTTTTAAATTTTCAATGAATAAATTTTATGTATAGCCGCGACTTTTAAGTCGTGGACTTGTTCAATCACCACTAACCGGGATTTATCCCTTTAAAATAAGTGACTAATGTCTCAAGGATTGGTCTATAGAACCATCCCACTATTTGAAAAAAGTGGCTATTCATTTAAATTTCTAAATTAATTTATTGAAAATTCATTGAAAATTGAAAATTAGAAATTGAAAATTCTATTAATTATTACTTACAAAAAAAGGTATCCCCGCTCGATAAGAATACCTTTCGTAAAAAAAATAATCAAGATAAGACTAATCTTTTTTAGATTCTTTTTTAGTTTCCTTTTTTGAATCCTTTTTATCATCCTTTACTGCCTCTTCTGCAGGAGTTGCTCCCTCTTCAACCTTTTCAGCTACAGGTGTCTCTTCCTTGACAAGCCTTGGATGCAATACCGACACGATAACAGTATCGAGAGAAACATCAAAATGGATGCCTTCTCTTGTGATGTCCTTCACATGGACTGATTTGCCAATTGCCAGATTTGATATGTCAATTTCAAATGAATCGGGCATATCTGCAGGCAGGCAATGAAGTTTCGCCCTGTGTAATGTGTGCTGAAGCACTCCACCGTCTCTGACGCCAATCGCCTGTCCTTTCAGTAAAATAGGCACTTCAACGCCCATGAGCTTGCCGCTCTTAACTCCGAACAAGTCAAAATGAAGTAACTTATCTGTTACGGGGTGGAAAGATGTATCTTTCAAAACACACTCTAATGGCTGTGTGGATTCATCAATAAATAAATCGAAAATTTTCTTGTGTGCCGTATAAACGATGGGCCTCAGTGCAAGCGGGTGAACTGCCACAGGAATTGATTCACTGCCTTCTGTATAAAATATGCCGGGAATCATACCATTTGCCCTGACCTTCTTTGCACCTTTCTTTCCTGTACCCCGTTTAACTGCTTTTAATGTAATCTCACTCATTTTTCTGTCCTTATATCCTAATTTAAAATTTTATCTTTCTATTTCAAACAAAGAGCTTATTGAACGGTTGTCATGTGTTCTTATAATAGCTTCTGCCAATAATTCTGCAACCGATACTACTTCAATCTTACTGCATAATCTTTCCAACTGAATTGTATCTGTTACGAAAAGCTTTTCAATAGCTTTTGAATTTTCAATCTTTTCGAGTGCATTACCCGAAAAAACAGGATGAACACAAACACCGTTGATTGACTTTGCTCCCTTATCTTTCAGCACTTCAGCACATTGTACAAATGTCGAGCCTGTGTCAATCAGGTCATCAACAATCACAACATTTTTATCTTTCACATCACCGATTACGCTGACAATCTCTGCAACGTTATGTGCAGGACGCCTTTTATCAACCAGCACCAAATCTCCGCCAATCCTCTTGGAATAGGCTCTTGCTGTTTTCACGCCGCCTACGTCCGGTGCCGCTATCGCAAGATTATCGAGATTCAGTTTATTCAAAGACTTTATGAGAACCGGAGACGCATACAAGTGGTCGAGCGGAATATCGAAAAATCCCTGTATCTGCGATGAATGTAAGTCAACTGTTATTACCCTGTCGGCTCCTGCCCTTACAATCAGGTTCGCAAAAAGCTTTGCCGAAATTGACACTCTCGGCTGGTCTTTCCTGTCCTGCCTTGCACCGCCGTAATAAGGAATAACAGCCGTTACCCTTTGGGCAGATGCACGCTTTGCCGCATCAATCATAATCAGCAGCTCCAGCAGGTTTTCAGAAGGAGCATTCGTTGACTGAATTATAAACAAATCAATCCCGCGAACATTCTCCTCGAACTTAACCCAAATCTCACCGTCGCTGAAATTCCGGATAGTAACTTCAGAAAGATGAATCCCTTGGTGCTCGGCTACCTTCTCAGCCAGAGCTATGTTTGAGCGTCCCGATGCAACTTTGAAATGAGGCATTTTTATCTTCTCAAATAACAATCAATACTCTGCTACATTGCTGGGGCGGAGGGATTCGAACCTTCGAATGTCGGCTCCAAAGGCCGATGCCTTACCACTTGGCTACGCCCCAATCTTTTGGTTTATAAAGAACTACAAAATTAATAGTTTTCTATAAGTTAACCAAATTTATTATGATAAAAGGTTTAACCCTGTCATTCTGATACCCTCGAAGAATCCTTTCCTTGAGGAAAGGCAGGTTGTATTGAAAGGGAAATCCCGATTTATCGGGAGTAGCTGTAAAAAAACCACTTGACTTTTATATTACTATCAATTAAATTAATACTTTGTATTAATCATCAATTCCGAAAATCATTATGAACCAACTCATTCTTGGCGACAACCTCGAAATCATGCGGAATATGCAGTCCGAAACAATTGATTTAATCTATCTCGACCCGCCATTCTTCAGCAACCGCAACTACGAAGTAATCTGGGGAGACGAAGGCGAAATCCGCTCATTCCAGGACCGCTGGGCTGGCGGCATCGAGCATTACATTGAATGGCTCAAAGAAAGAGTTGCCGAAATGCACCGCTTACTCAAGCCCACAGGCTCTATTTATCTACACTGCGACTGGCACGCAGATGCTTATATTAGAGTTCAAATTCTAGATAAAATATTTGGATTAGGTAATTTTAGAAATGAAATTATTTGGCATTATAGAACAGGAAATTTATCTAAACATCAATTTCAGAGAAAACACGATAATATTTTTGTTTATTCAAAGAGTGATAATTACACATACAACGCATTAGAAATAAAAGAATATTATTCACAAATTTATGGCCCCGAAACAAAAATAGCTTTTAAAGGGAGAAATCATGGTACAGATAAATATGGTGATTTCAGAATGAGTTTTATAGATGATGTATGGGATTTATCTGCTGTTTTTACTTTAAGTAATGAACATATTGGCTACCCTACTCAAAAACCCGAAAAACTTCTCGAACGAATAATAAAAGCCAGTTCAAACGAGGACGATATTGTATTTGACCCATTCCTTGGAGGCGGCACTGCTATTGTCGTTGCCGAACGTCTTAAACGGAATTGGATTGGAATTGACCAATCAGTTCAGGCAATCAAAGTTTCTGAGTTCAGGCTTAACAAACAGCAAAACCTTTTCTCCTCATCCTTTGAAATCAAACTGCACAAATACGATTACGACCGCCTTTTCAAAATGAACGCTTTCGATTTTGAAAAATGGATTGTCGAGCAGTTCGGAGGAATGTCAAACATAAAACAGCGTGGTGATTTCGGCATGGACGGAAAGCTTCGTGACGGCACTCCCGTTCAGGTCAAGCAGTCCGAAGGCATAGGCAGGAACGTTGTTGACAACTTCAAATCCGCCTGTGAACGTTACGACAAAGCCCTCTATAAAAAGAACAAAGAAGCCAAATCTCCGGTCGGCTACATCGTTGCATTCAGTTTTGGCAAAGGAGCAATCGAAGAAATATCACGCCTCAAAATGCAGGAAGACATCGAAATAAAACTCATGCGTGTTGATGCAATCGTACCCATCGCCAAAAAGCCCAAGCTGTCCGTTGAACTCAAAGAAACAGGCAGGGACACAAAAGGCACCTCTATTGAATTTACCGCTATCGCCGAATCCTCGACAGGAATCGAGTTCTATTCCTACGACTTCGATTATGACGAAACAAAACCTTTCAATGCCGAAGTCATATTGGATAAAACCGGAAAACAAACTTTCAAATTCAAACCCGGCTCCCACATCATCGCCGTCAAAGCCATTGACAACGAAGGCATGGAAGCAATAGAAGTAGTAAAAATCAAGGTGAATGGAGAGGTGGAGGTAGAGTAATATATTTTAAAAAAATGAAAAAAATGATAATTGATATTTTAAAGAAAATAATACCTTTTGAATTAAAAAGAGGTACTTCCATTGTAAGTATAATTATTGCTCTTATTATTACCGGTATTTTAACTAAGTTAGTTGACTTTATCTTGTCTTTAATTATTAAAGGTTTATTAAAATTACTTCCTTCAATTAGTGAAAAGTTATTATATATTCTTCAATACGAAATAAAAATAAATATTTTAGTTCTCATAATTGGAATTGTATTATTTATAATTATACTTTTCCCAATTTATAGAAAAGTAGATAAATTCATTCTTAAAAAAAAGAAAAGGGAATTAATTTTCGATGACGATTTTTTAACAGATATGGGTTGGACAAAAAATTACTGGGGTAGCACAAATAAATCTAAAACAAATAGAATAGAAAATTCATATATGATATTTGAAGCTACTCAAAATGAATGGCCTGAAAAAGGTTATAGTGGTGCTTATTATGATATAACTAATGGAATTTTTAATGGTAATGTATATGAAGTTTCTTGTTTTGTCAAATCTGATAATAAATCTACAATGGAATTTCAACTTTGGCTTCATAACATACGGTCTGGCCCTGATTATTATGAAGTGAAATATCCTGATAATTTATTTATCCCTACCGCGAAAGGAATAGAAATTAAATTAAATTTCAATGCCATAAGTTCAAATGCCATGAGAATTCATTTACATTGTAAGGGAGGTATTGGTAGGATTTTAGTAGATTATGTAAAAGTACATAAAATTCAAACCTACGAAACACCTCAAACCGTTTAATCCGCGGCACAGACTTTTTCTTTGCCTCTCCGCCCCTCTGCGTGAGAGTAATCCCATGCTTCAGCATGGGGGGAGACAAGAGACGAGACCCACAGCCACTGCCCAGCCCCCACACTAAAGTGTGGGGTTAACCAAAATCCGCGGCACAGACTTTTTCTTTGCCTCTCCGCCCCTCCACGGTGGGAGTAACTCCATGCTTCAGCATGGGGGGAGACAAGAGACGATGCCCACAGCCACTGCCCAGCCCCCACACTAAAGTGTGGGGTTAATCAAAATCAGCGAAATCTGTTCAATCAGCTTAATCCGCGGTTCAGACAATTTGCGTCTTTGCGTGAAACCTTAATTGTGAATTATTAATTTTTAATTCTTAATTGAAACTCCAATACCCGGTATATATCTTGTTGAAATTCCGAAATAATAATCTCCTTTTCTTGGTATTACAGCCCAGAATCCAAATTTTATATCACCAATATCTATAGCTCCAGGATATATGTTGATATTGCACAAATTATTCTCCTGCCCGCTGAACATAATTGAAGCTAATAAAGAATTATTCCTGTCCCAAAACAGTCCGGCGTTCCATGTAAAATTCAATGTGTATTGCCTTGATGCAGCAGATGAGTCAATAATATATCTCGAAGCTCCTCTTGTTCCTAATCCAAGTGAAATTGATTCTTCATCACTTGTTTTGTAAGACACACCACCCAAACCGTTCAAACCATAGTATCCGAATAATGCAAGTTTGTTAACGAAAGGGAGCCAGTATCTGACTGAAAAATACTGCCCATTATTTTGCAGTTCCCACGATGGAATCGTAATCGAAGGTTGTAATGACCAGTCAGCCAGATTCAATTCTTCCCGAAAAAATTTCTTCACATCATCAAAGCTGAAAAGCACGATACTTGCAATATCGAAAATGTTCAAATCTGCAACCGGGTCAACAGTCAAACCCCGGTAATTCTCCATCTCGACAACCTCATTCCAGTAATGATAGAACATTGTCGTTACTGCTGAAAACAAGTATGGCTCAGGGAAATTATGATAATCATACCACTCTTCGAGTGCGGCATAAGTCATTCCCCCGCCAATTAGATGCATTCCATAATTAGGCCACCACTGCATCCCTTCTTTTCGATAAGTAAGTGGGAAAACTTCATTAGATAAAAAATTCCATGTACCGTATTCTTTAATTGATTTAAAAGGATTGCCAAGATTTTTCAGAAGGTTTGCATTACCGATACCATAAGGCAGTTTAAATATTTTTCTGCTGTTACTTTCAAATTGAATAATATCATAGCTTCCATTGAGAATCACATATAAAGGATTATATAAATACTCATTGCCGTAGTCTTTTCCAGTGTAAAAATATCTATCCTTTGAATTTGCAGGGCGAGTAAATAAAATAATCTGAATTGTAACAATACAGGTAATGATAATTAATTTTAGCAAACCCAAAATTTCTCCAAAACGATAGTCATAAAAAATAATTCTGCAAACTTACGAAAAGTTAATAAATGCTTATTTTTGTGATATGTCTGATTCTAAAGTAAATATTAAAAAGCGAAGGTTTGTTATTGGTGACATTCACGGTTGTTTCAGAACTTTCCACAAAATGTTATTCGATAAGCTCAGAATAACAAAGGATGATGAAATCTATTTTGTGGGCGATTTCATTGACAGGGGGCCTCGGAGTAAGGATGTTATTGACCTGCTTATATATCTCAAAGAGGAAGGTATTTCAATTAATCCTGTTATGGGTAATCACGAATCTTTGCTTATCAATCATTATTACGGTGAGGACTTCAAGAACTGGCAACTTAATGGTGCAGAAGCAACTCTCCGAAGTTTCGGAATCAGAAGTATTCATGAGATTGAAAGGAAATATCTCGATTTCTTTCTTAATCTACCCTATTACATCAAACTCGACGACTTCATAATCTGTCATGCTGGCATGAACTTTGACGAACCAAATCCGTTTAATGAAACTTTCTCGATGCTATGGACACGAGACGATTATGTTGATATGACAAAGACAGGAGGCAGGAGGTTGATTTGCGGACATACTCCGCATTTGCTTGAAGATATTAAATTAAGTTTGAAATATGATAAAATCCAGCTTGACGGAGGCTGTGTGTATTATGGCCGGCATCCCGGAGTTGGCTTCCTCTGTGCAGTAGAATTAAATACGATGGAATTGTATATTCAGCAGAATTGTGAATAGTATCGAAAAGGACTGTCTAATAAACTTCATCGTGTGTTCCAACATCCTCAAAAATGACTTTATCCTTTTCATAAAAACTGAAAATGATTCTAATGTCATAGGAAATTGAAAAGCTATACATATCTTTTAATTTGCCTGTTAGTTTGTGTGTTTTCAAACGAGTGTCATAAGGATTTTCTTTAAAAATGTCAAGTTTTTCCTGAAAGTGAATTATTAGGGATTTATCATTTTTGATTTTCTTTTTAAATGATTTTATAAAGGAAGGATAAAATGTAATTTCAATCATAAATTAATCCAGCATTTTCATCAATTCGTCTGTATTGCTTGAAAATTTCAATTCACCCTTATCTGCCATTTCCACAGCACTGAGATGATTTTGATAAATTTCTTCTCGACGTTCTTCTATCAAATATTTATCGAGAAGATTTTTTATTTCAAGCTTTTCATCAAAAGGAAGATTCTGAATATTGTCAACGATTTCTGTAAAACTCATAATTAACTCATAGTAATCAAAATACAAAATTAATAAACGTATTATTTTTAATATTATTACTAATAAATTATTTTAGCCCGGTTTGATGGAGGATGTGTGTATTATGGACGCCACCCGGGACTCGGCTTCCTATGTGCAATAGAATTAAATTCAATGGAATTATATATCCAGCAGAATTGTGATTTATAATAAAAAGTTAATTAAATAGTTTATAAAGACATATTTTAAAAAAATCTTAATCAGAACTATGAAAACATTTTCAAGAATTGAATTAAATTCCAACATCATGGGTGGAAAACCATGTATAAAAGGAACAAGAGTTACTGTTGGTACAATTGTCGGTTTAATTGCATCCGGGGCTTCTTTTGATAATATTCT
>Ga0156686_1096_pt1 | contig 29940 bp, 25 predicted proteins | sample RifOxyC2_FD_112016 | JGI IMG/M metagenome (GOLD analysis project Ga0156686, IMG submission 112016) | Ignavibacteria bacterium RIFOXYC2_FULL_35_21
GTATTTGCAAGATATTTCCATAATTCTTCCACTTGGTTTGTTTAACATAATACAAATATAATAAAAATATCTATCTTATGTTAACACTCTCTATGCTTTTACATCATTTGTAACATCAACAACACATTCAAGTGGTTCATCAAAACCTGTAACGGCAATTTTTGTTGTTTCATACAAACCAAATTCTGCTGTATAATACTCATCTGAATATATAGGTTCCCCTTGTATTTCTAAAGGAGGGTCAAAACTCCAATTCGGTGTTATATTTGTTATCTGTGGTAGAACTCGCAAAGTAACTGGTCTTCCATCTGGGCAATCAATTGGACATACTGGTTCGTCAAGACATTTAATAGTTTCAGTGAAATCTATATCAGTTATCTTTACATAATGATTATTATGTGCAAGTTGAGTTGCAGACGTAAATCCCCAATAAACTTAATAACTATTTGGGTCTCCCAGATTTGAATTAAAAAAATTTGGCAGGTTTATAATATGTTCTACTACCTTTGTTTGATCAAACCAGACTTTAAGATTTTTTGTATCATAATTCCATTCTATTTTGATATTATGAACTTGTCCATTTTCAATATCTAAATTAAATTGATAATAATCACTTTGATTTTCATCATTTACAATATCTGTTGAGTACATATCTCCATTTTTTACAATTTGAATATGGTCTTCATTCGGTGCTTGTGCTACTGTTGGATCCCATTGAAAATTAAAATAAGTATCAAATTCAATTGTATATGAAGGATTTATACCTGGAATTATATTATCGCCACCATAACCAATAAATTTACCCCAACTCCCAATAGCGTTTGGTTGATTATTGGGAGGTATGTTTTTTCTTTGTAATACAAATGCAATTCCATCTGCACCCCATAATAAATGATCAGAGGTTGGTCTATCATCATTTCTTATTCCAAAGTACGCAAGAAATTCAATTGTAAAACTTGTTTCTAAACTTAATGGTTCATTACACCAAATAGCTCCTTTACATTGTGTGCAATTTGTAGACTCCGGTATACATATTTCATCATGCATTAATTTATACCAATCAGTTTCAAGGTTATATGGTGATAAAGGAGGTCCCGCTTGAGGTCCCTGAGCACAATCTACTTTGTTGAAATTTAGATATGGTTGGGAATATAAATCAGTACAAATTAAAAGTAGTACAAAAGTTAAATAATGAATTAATTTCTTTCTCATAATCATTCTTCTTCTAATATTTTTGTAACAAAATTTATCTAATTAAAAAATTATCTCTGCTCTGATGCCTGATGCTTATCCCATACTTATGGGCAATTCGTGAATTGCCCCTACCTAATTGCCTATACCGATATGCCAAACTAACTAACTATAATCTATTTTGCATCAATCTTATATACAATGACACATGAAACCATAAAAAGTCTCAGAAAAAATGAAAATAATTTAATGTGTCAACACTCTAACTGCTATAACACAGAAAAAGGTAAAATGTTACAGTGGGTATGAAAATAATTTCAAATGTGTTTTATTTTGAGGAATGAAAAACAACAACATTCCAGTCATTAACATTGAAGTAATTTTCAGCAGTATCTCTGATTTCCTTAGAGCCTACAGAATCTATGCGTTTCAGGAATGTCTCTATATCTTCATCGGGACTGTCATAAAATTCATTTCGGGCAAGTATCTGTATTCGGGCAGACATGCTTTCGAGTTCCATGACGGCACTGGTTTTTAAAAGTTCTTTTGCCCTGTTGATTTCTTTTTTACTTATACTCCCATCCCTGATTTTAGTTATCTCTTCTTTAATTATATCTTCAAGGATTTTAACTTTAGTCTTATCGGTAGCGGCATAAATATAAAAGGAGCCGCAATCGGAAAGAGATGTAATAGTTGAATATACATTATATGCAATGCCTGTTTTTTCTCTGAGCTTCTGGTAAAGCCTCGAACTCATTCCATCACCGAGAAGCACGTTCAGCACAGCCAGTGGATACTTGTCGTCCGAGTTATGTCCGGGAACTCTTCTCCCGTAAACAATATGGGATTGATTGTATTTTTTTGTTATTTCCTGTCGAAGTGTGAAAGTTTCGTTCGGATAAAGCCTGTAATTAGAATTCCCGTTGGACTCAAGTGATGAAAAATATTTGGTTGCTTCTTTCAAAACGGTCTTATGCTTCAGGTTACCGGCACCGGCAATCAATATATTAGGTGGTTTATATAACCTTTTATGAAAAGATTCAAGCTCTTCGAGTGTAATAAGCTGTAAACTGTTGCGGGTTCCTGTAATAGGATTGGAAAGAGGATGGTTGCCGAAAATCAGCTTGTCGCAGAAATCAAAAATCACATCCTCCGGGTCATCTTCGATTATATTAATTTCTTCGCTTATAACAAGCTTTTCATTTTTTAAATCACGTTCTGTAAAAACCGGATTAACGACAATATCAGCCAGCAGTTCGAAACCCTTATTTATATGTTCTTTCAAAGCCCGGATATATACGCATGTAAATTCCTTGGCAGTAAAAGCATTCAGGTAGGCTCCGATGGTTTCAAAATCATCGGCAATCTGTCTTCCGTTTCTTGTCTTTGTTTTTTTAAATACTGCATGTTCCAACAGATGAGCAACACCGGGCATTACATAAGGGTCTTCCCTCGAACCTGCATTAATGAAAATACCGAGGGCGAATGACTCTACAGTTGGTATTTCTTCTGTGATAACGGCAACACTATTTGAAAGTACGCTTCTGCTTAATAACGAAACTTTGCCTTTAGATTTACCTGCCTGGCTGTCTTTCCTGAATTTATTTGATTTATTGTTAATTGCCATTCATTTTAGATTGTTTAAATCCGATTGCACTTTCTATTAATTAGTTTAAGTAATAATTTTCAAATCTTTCTCTTTACTTAATTAATTTCATTTTCTTTTCGATGCATCAAGTATTGTTAATCCAACAAGTTTGTCATTTCTGAATCTGACTAATATTCCGTTATCGAGCATCTCTGAATCAGTTGCCTTTTGTGGTTTAAGAAAATTTATATACATAACATCTGCTTCTGTATCATAATCCGACCAGAATTTTTTAATTGGCAATTTCATCATGTGGGGAATCATTTTATTGATTTCCGTAATCTCCCGTAAGGCTATTGTCTCTGCCATAATATCACCTCTTTTTTAAGTTTAATTTTTGAAGTAAAGTAGGCTGTTATTACAAAACCATCCTTATCAGTTATTTCTTTGTAAACTACAGACAAATAATTTTATTTTTTCATTTTTCTTAATGCTATTTTAGCATTCCCATAACCATTTATTATTAAATCGGGGATTTCAATAGCATTTATTATATCATCATAAAAATCAGTCAAATCATCATGGTTCTCTATTATATGTAACCATCTTTCATTTGTAAATCTAATATTAACACTATGAATTGACTTTATAATTCTCAAATTATTTTGATAAAATAAATATTAAAGATAATTAACAAATAATTTATGATACTAATTAATCATTTCCCTCTTCTGTTTCTGAACTGCTGAGTATTAATTTCATACTTCCTGATTTTATTATGAAGTGTTTCGCGGCTGATGCCGAGTTGGGCGGCGGCTTTACTGACATTACCCCCGGTTTTCTCGAGTGTAGCCTCGACTTTTTTCTTGTCTAAGTGTGCTATATCCTCTTTGAGTGTTCCGCTTGGAGACAGAAATTTTTCCTGTCCCATAGATGCTCTGCCCAATTGAGTATTTGAACTTACTATTTTATGTAATGCGGCAATTTCAATCTCATTTCCGTCTGCGGTTAACAATGATTGCCTGAGTATTGACAGTAATTCACGGACATTACCAGCCCAATCATGCTCCTGCAGAAATTCAACTGCGGAAGGAGGAAACACCTTGCTGTCATTTGTGGATTCATTATGATTCTTTGTATAATGTTCGACTATATCAGGTATATCTTCGAGCCTATCCCTTAATGGTGGAATGTAAATTTCACACTCACGAAGCCTGTGGTATAGCTGTTCCCGGAACTTCGATTCACGCATAGCAAAAAGCAAATCCTTATCTGTTGCAGAAATAAACCTGACGTCTAATTCTTCGTTTTCCGTAGAACCAACCTTGCGAATCAGCCTCTCTTCAATCGGGCTAAACAAGTTAGCCTGCAGGTCAATCCTTAGGTCGCCTATCTCATCCAGAAATAAAGTACCCTTATGAGCTTCATGAAATAAACCTTTCTTTGTCTCGGATGAACCTGTGTATGAACCTTTGACAGAGCCGAAAAGCTCGCTCTGGAAAAGGTCGTGCGGTATATTTGGAATATCAACTGTTACAAATTTAAACTTTGCCCTGTTACTAATTGAGTGAATTGCCTTGGCAACAAGCTTTTTGCCTGTACCCGTTTCACCGGTAATCAGAACATTCAAATCGGTACGTCCGAAACGGAAGATGCTGTCTCCGATTTCGAGAATACTCTTCGATTTACCTATTATACCCTGCGATTTCAGGAAATTCTGCAACTCTCGTGCTTCACCATCAGTTCCAATCTTCTTGGCGGCACTGTTAAGCACCTCCCTGAGTTTTTCTTTATTTAGAATGCTCTTTTCAATGAAATTGATAGCACCCAGCTTGGTTGCTTTAACTGCAATTTCGATTGTACCCTTGCCAGAAATCATCACTACAGGTATAGCAGGATAATGATACCTGCAATGTTCGAGGACATCCATCCCGTTCAGCTTTGAATTAACCCCGAATTCAATATCAAGCAGTATAACCGATATTCTCTGGTTAAACTTATCGAGATAATTAAGAGTTTCCTGAGGGTCGTGTAAAATGTGTGTATCAAATCCGAAACCGCCGACTATATCTGCAACGGTCGAGCAAAAATCGGGATTATCATCAACAATCAAAACTTTCATTTCAAATCCATAATAAACTAAAAAGAAACAACAATATAATAATATTATAGTTATTTAACAACTGGCACTAACGTCTGAAGCGAGTCATAAATTTCCCTGAAGCCTCTGCTGCCGTAGGTTTTATTAATCGGATTCCACACAGCCCTCATCCTGACATTTCTCGGCGGGTCAGAGTATTCAATGAAGTGAAGGCTGTCCCCCGGTTCGTTCAATGCCTGTATTTTTAAAATTGTATCTCGTGTCATAAATAATAATTTACAATATTTATCACCGTCCACTTGGATTAAAATTGAATCTTTATAATTCTCCGGCCCATCGGTTTTTCCAAATTTTTGCAATGAAGCGTCATTATTTAACTGATAGCCTGTGATTTTTCCGGTTTTGGCTATAAAGTAACCCCACCTAAGTTTTAATTCTTTATTGTTCTCACTGTAACATTCATGTTTATGTGAGGAACAGCTGGTTATTGTAAATAATAAAATGCAAACAAATATAATTTGAGATTTATAATGCATAATATATCCTAATATTAATCTATAATCTAATAATTAAATTGTCATACTGAGCCTGTCGAAGTATGATTCTATCTCTTTCATTCCACTCTTCGATAAACTCAGAGTGACATTATGTGAAATTAACAAACAGACTTTATTTAATTCAAATTTTTCCTGTTTCCTTTATCTTAATAAATTCTTCAATCCTCTTAATACATTCATCTTTTCCAAGCACCTCCATCGTTTCGAACATACCTGCACCAGCAGATTTTCCTGTTAGCATAAGACGAATTGGATGTATTATTTCTTTCAGTTTCTTACCCAATCCTTCTATATATGATTTTGTTAATTCATATAATGCAGAATGGCTGAAATCACCGGTTGCTTTGTACTTATCAAGTAGAGGTTCCAGAATTTCTACTGTATTGCCTTTCCAGTGTTTTTCCAAATATTCTTGCTCAAAATCTTGAGGTGATGAAAACATATAGCCCGCAATCTCCGGAATTTCCTTAACAAACTTAATTCTCTCTCTGAATAAATTTATTACTTTTTCAAGATATTCTGTTTGAAAACCTGTAATTCCTTTCGCTTCGAGGATTGGAGTGAGAATGTCGGCTAATTCATTAGCAGGCATTAGTTTTAAATATTGGAAATTCATCCACTCAAGCTTAGCCCTGTCGAACACGGCACCGCCTTTATTGACTTTTTCAATATCGAATGATTCAATCAATTCATCAATGGTATAAATCTCACGGTCTGAACTGGGATTCCATCCTAAGAGTGCAACGAAGTTAACTATTGCATCACTGAAATACCCTTCGGAGGCAAAGTCCTCAACGGCAACACTACCCTGCCTTTTACTTAATTTTGATTTATCAGGATTCAAAAGCAGTGGTAAATGAGCAAACAAAGGCTTCTCCCAGCCAAAAGCATGATAAAGAAGAACATGCTTCGGTGTTGAAGGAAGCCACTCTTCTCCCCTGATTACATGTGTAATTTTCATCAAGTGGTCATCAACTACATTCGCAAGATGATATGTTGGAAATCCATCAGACTTCATCAAAACCTGGTCGTCTATTTCATTCGTGCTGACTTCGACTTTCCCTCTTATTAAATCATCAAATACAACTGTTGTGCTATCCGGAACTTTGAGCCTAAGAACATAAGATGTGCCTGAATCAACCATCTTTTTTGATTCTTCCTCACCCAAAGTATACTCATTTTTCATTGAGGTTCTGTCATATTTCGTAAATGATTCACCCGGGTTTCTCTTTCTCATCTCATCAATTTCTTCTGTCGTATCAAATGCATAATATGCAGCTCCTTTTTTGTGAAGTATGTCAGCATATTCTTTGTAAATCGAAAGCCTTTCTGATTGGATATATGGAGCGTAATCACCTCCTTTACCCGGACCTTCGTCATAGTCTATGCCTGCCCATTTTAATGATTTGATGAGATTTTCTACTGCATTCTCTACAAGACGTGTTCTGTCTGTGTCTTCAATACGAAGAACATATGTCCCTTTGTGATGTCTTGCAAACAAATAATTATAAAGGGCTGTTCTCAAGCCTCCAACATGAAGAAATCCCGTCGGTGACGGTGCAAACCTTACTCTTACTGACATAATTTACTTTTTAAAAAGAAAAATTTATTAGAAACATTAAATTACTAAAACGAGTGGATTTAATGAAATTTATTATGATTGAAGCTCGAATATAATTATCAACTCATGTTACGCAGAAATTATCATCTGTAGTTACTAAAGTTTAATCCCTACGTGATAATTTCCTTTCTAATATAATATTTCAAATAATATATAACCTTAATTGCAGATTGAAAATTGAAAATTTCTTACTTCCTATTTCCCAATCATAATTCAGAATTACTTTTTCATTATCCTGACGAGCATATTCTGGAGTATGTAGAGACTGTCGGTTGATGTGGATTTAAGTTTTTCGTCGGTTTCGCATAGTAAGAGAAAGGCGTTTTCGATTTCCGTGGGTGAGTAAAAGGTGAGTGCCTGCAAATATTCCTGGACAAAATAAGGATTGATGCCGACTTTGCTTGCAAGCTGGAACTGGTTGTTCGTCTTACCCGATTCTTCGATAAGCTTCCAGAGTGCCATGAAGTAGCGGGTGAGCATTGTCATAATAAGCATTTCCTGGCGTTCATTAGCGAGCATGTTTTCGACAATCATCAGGGCTTCACCCATTCGCCGTTTGCCGATTGCTTTTTGTAGCTCGAAAATATTATTAACGCGTGATGAGCCGACAATGAAAGTAACATCTTCGAGTGTGATTTCATTTTTTTCATCAATATATAAAAGCAGTTTCTCGATTTCATTATTTATGTCACGCAGGTTGGGATTGCTTTGTGCAATCAGAATCTCCACTGCATTTGGTTCAATCTTTTTACTAATTTCTTTAAATCTTCTATTTACCCATGATGAAAGTTCGGATTCATAGACTTTGGGGAACTCGAACCAGACATGCTTATCGAGGAGTAAATTGTAAGGGAATTTTGCATCTTTAATCATTTTATCAAGTTTATCCTTACCCTTTCCACCTTTTGCCGCTGAAAAGCCTTTCAGTTTTTCATCATCAGCACGAATGATAAGGCAGGTGGTGTTCTGAGGATTATTGATATACTTCAGAAGTTTTTCATACTCTTCGGATTTTGTAGAAACTCTTCCGCTGAATGCTTTCTCGAAACGCTTGACAACAACTACTCTGCGAGGTGAAATGAAAGGAAGAGTATTACAGTTTTTTACAAGATTCTCAACTGCTATTGAAGATTTTATTTCCTCGAAATCGAGTATTTCAAGGTCGTAGCGTGAGTTCTCATCGGGGCAAACGTGTTTTATAAGCTTATTATATGCACCTTCTAAAAGAAATTCCTCTTCCCCGAATAATAAAATGATTGGAGGTAGTTCATTTGTCTCAAGTAATTTTTCAAAAGACTCAATCATTTTCCTGATAATTGTTATTTATCGTTCCGTTTTCTATGCCGGCGAAAATGTCTGTAAATTTTTTTATAAGAGTATTTACTTCTGTGTTTTTCAGGATATAATCTTTGATTTTGAGTTCCGCCATTTTAATGACAAGATTTGTATCGCTCAATACAGTGCAAACAATAACTGGAATGTCTTTTAGAGCAGGAATTTCACGAATTTGCTTTACAGCGGACAGCCCGTCCATGTAAGGCATTTCCAAATCCATAACAATCAAAGAAGGAATATTATTTTCCAAATACTCAAATGCTTCCTTAGGATGATTTGATTCATGAACTTCGACCTTGAAATTAATTTCGAGAAGACTTTTTAGCACCTGCCTGAAAGGCTGATTGTCGTCAACGATTAGTACTGAATATTTTGAATAATCTGCTGCCATAATTTATGATTCATGATTGTTGATAATTTTATAACTGTTCAATTTTATATTTATTTTTTTCTTTTAAAAGTGTAAGGATACCGGTTTTACCGATTATGTGTCCTGCACCTACAACAACGAAATATTTATTATCGGTTTTGAGATAACCTTCGATTTTATCAGTCATTTTATAATTACGTTCTACGATAAGTTTTTTAAATATTTTTTCAAGATTCGGATTTTCTTCAGTTGGAATATCAATCAATTTTTCAAAGTGCTTTGTATTGCCGGTTTTCCATGCTTCATAGAGTTCGTCAACTTTTTCGGTTGTATTTTTTAAATCAGTAAGCGAGTATTCGACAAACTCATCAGGAAATTTATCAAATTCATTAAATACGCTTAACTGCTCTTCCATTGATTCGAGTTCGAGAATTATTTTCTCATCGGCTTTATTAAGGAAGTGCAGGTCAATACCGTTTTTCTCATCATAACCAGAAGCAGTCAGTTCGAGATTAACAAGCATTACAGTCGCGAACCACGGGTGAGCCTTCTCATAAGCAATAGCAGGGATACCATGTTTATCGAACATTGATTTTAATTGAGAGTAAATTTCTTTTGAAACATTATTTTCAAGTGTGTTCCCATCCTGGTACATTACCTTTTTCATAAGCTCGAGAGGGTTTACTTTATTGACATCCAGCTCGACGACGAGGTTGTCGGATTCAGCAAAAGCCGATTCAATTTTATTATCCAGCGGGTAAAGTGATTCTTTTGCAAGATGAACTGAACCAAGCAGATAGACAGTTGAATTATCGGAGGAGATTTTCCATATGAATAATTTTTTCTCAGTATCCGTTTTTATTGATGAACACTGAACGAAAAGTAAGGAAAAAAGAAGCAGAAAAAATATATTATTTCGAAACTTTTTCATAGAATTACGTCTAATAAATAAAACCCTTGATTATTTTGAAACTTTTTTTGAGTTTATGACACTTATATATTGAAGCGAAATTACAAAACTTTCAATTGAAGCAAAACATTTTCAATCTTTATCGCTATTTTCCTGAATAAGCACTAATTTTAATCCTGTGCAGTTGTAAAAGAAAAAAAATAAATTCTATGCTGTATAATCATTGTTGAAATTGGATTTATAAAGTAATAAAATAAATATTGTGATTTAACTTCTAAACTGAATAATTATTCATGGAGTTGACAATGACTGGGAAATTAACTGTTATAATAGAAAAAGATGAGTATGGTTATTTTGCATATTGTCCTGAATTAAAGGGATGCCATACTCAAGGTGATACATTTGAGGAAGCAGTAACAAATATTAAAGAAGCTGTTGAACTATACATTGAAACACTTGACCCTGCCAAGGATTCAATCTTTCTTAATAAAGATATTTATTCTACAAGTTTAGAGGTTGCAATTGCCTAAACTACCTGTATTAACTGCTAAAGAAGCCGAAAGAATTCTTTTAAAAGCGGGATTTATACTTCTGAGGACAAAAGGTAGTCATAGAATTTATTTAAGGAACAACGACAAGATTGTAATACCATTCCATTCAAACAAATCTTTGCATCCTAAGATTGTGAAATCTGTTTTAGAAGTTGTGAATCAGGATTAATTAACGGGAAAAATAAACAAAAATAATAATTAATTATTGATTTGCCCATAAAATATCAAAGCACTATATTAGGTTTCGTAGCGTTAATAAGAAAAAAAAATAATTCAAATGTTCAAACTTTTAAGCTTATATGTTTTGAGGAATCATGCGGCTCCATTTTTTTTCGGAGTTGTATTAGTTGTATTTCTTTTCCTGTTTCAATTCATTCTTAAATCAATTGACCAGCTTGTCGGAAAGGGATTGGATACATGGGTTATCCTTCAACTGATTGGTTTAAACACAGCATGGATGGTGGTTCTTGCAGTACCAATCGGTGTATTGTTTTCGACACTAATGGCATTTGGCTCGATGTCGGCAGCACATGAAGTAACTATATTCAAATCCAGCGGAGCCAGCCTATGGCGTATGATGACACCGGTAATGATTTCAGGTATTATTCTTACACTTGCATTATTCTGGTTCAATGATGAAGTATTGCCTGAAGCAAACCACAGGGCAAAGGTGCTGATGAGCGACATAACACGGAAGAAGCCGACATTTAGCATTGAAGCAGGGCAGTTCTCGAATGCGATAGACGGATACACAATTCTTGCGAGAGCTGTTGATTCTTTGAGAGGGACTCTCAAGGGAGTTACTATTTATGACAATACTAAAGCACAGGGCTTGAATATCGTTTCAGCAGATTCGGGAGTAGCAAGGTTTACACCTGACGAATCAAAGTTGATGCTCGACCTTTATAGAGGTGAGATACACCAGCTATATAATAATGAAGTGAGGGATTACAGGAAAGTTGTTTTTGAAAAATACCAAATTCTGATGAATGCAAGCGGTTTTTCACTATCGAGGTCGAAAGAAGATGCTATATCACGCGGGGACAGGGAAATGCACATTCGCGACATGCAAAAGATTGTTGATGAATCCCGTGCTTCCGCTATGCAGGTTGATAAAACTGTCTATAAGCAGTTTGAAAAGCAGTACAAATATCTAATCGGAAAGGAGAATTTATCGGCAAGAAGATATGAACGGGAAGATGAGGAAGGTGATAATACAAGCCTTAAAACTGCAATGAAGAATGCCTCGAAAAGGGTGGACTTCCTTATTTCATCAGCCAATTCTTCAATTATGAGAAAAGCTGAATATGAGCTTAGGGCTAAACAATACATAGTTGAAATTCAAAAGAAGTATGCAATTCCTTTTGCGTGTATTGTTTTTATTCTTGTCGGATGCCCGCTTGGGATAATCACAAAAGGGGGCAACTTCGGATTCAGTGCGGCAATTACACTTGGATTTTATATTTTATACTGGGCATGTCTTATTGGCGGCGAAAAGCTTGCTGACAGGGGCATTATGTCGCCTGTGCTAAGCATGTGGCTTGGGAATATAATTGTAGGATTGCTTGGTTTATATCTTACAATCAGGGTAAATAACGAGTCATTTAAAATTGGGGGAATGGGCTTGTTCGGGAAAATAAAATTTTTATTTAGTAAGAACACTAATCAAAAAGCAATTGATGCAGTAAACTGATAATCTCACTTCCTTTACCTTCTTTTACAATTAATCGTGCTATTCCATTTGAAAAATTCAATTCATAATCCATTATGGTATCTTCATATTTTTTTAAATTCTTATTGTTTGTGATATATCCTATTTCATTGTTTGGGTTCATTATAGTGATTACTGAACATGGTTCGTCGCTACAATTCTCAAATAATTCCCGTAGTCTAATTTTGTTTGACAAATGCTTTGGAATAATAATCTGTAATGTATCTTTATTTATTAAATATGAGAATAATTTATTTTTTAATTCATTGTTACTTATAATATAAGTTTGTACTTCATCCTTAGCTTTAGTGGAAGGCAGGCTGATTCTGATAAATGCAAGATTTTCTTTAAGAATTATTAATGGTTGAGACAATTCTTTTGATTCTTTACTAATCATAGTATGATTTCTGTGCGGCTCAAATGCAGACCTGTATATTAGCTTAATATTTTTCTCGGATGCGTGGTCAATCATTGCCGGATAAAGGAGTTTTAAGCCATTAACAGATGCAATATATGCATCATGATAATTCATTTCCTTAATTGGTTTTGCATTGGGTATAAGCTTTGGGTCTGCAGTTCTGAAACCATTAACGTCGGTCCATATTGTCAGCTTTTTTGTCCCGAGTAGCTCTGCATATAGGGTAGCAGTCAGGTTCGAACTTTCGATGCCCATTGTTGTGATTTCACCCAATAAATCTTTTGCAACAAATCCCTGAGTTAGTACGATAGAATTTTTATTTAATGCAGGCTTCAGTATGGTTTCTACCTTTGCTTTTGTTTCCGGAATTAGAGGATTTGCATTGCCAAAATTTGTATCGCTGACAATAAGAGAAGTTGAATCTATACATTCATGTTTAAATCCTTTTTCAATTAAGTATTGATTTACTGTATGCAATGAGAAGTATTCACCAAAGCTGAGAATAGCATCCAAAGTTCGAGGTGTTAATTCTCTGGTAATAGAAAGCCCTCTAATATACTTAAGGATTTCCTTTTTTCCTTTGTGAAAAATGCTTTTTAGATTTGATAAATGGGATTTATTTGAAATAACACTTCCGGAAAACTTCGTTAGTTCATTGATTATTCCGGATATAATTTTTTCAGCCTCTTTCTCATTACCCGATTCTGCAATTCTTGCTGCTGATTCCAATTGCCGTGTTTCCGAAGCAAAAGCGGAAATAACAATAAGCAATGGCTTTGTTGTATGATTCTCAATGATATTGAGCATGCTTTCAAAACCACCCTTTTTGCCAAGTACGGCACCTCCTATTTTGATTACTTCCATGGGAAAATTCATATTTGTTCAATTATGTTCATGCAAAGTTAATAGTACAAACCATGTAATCAATAAAAAAATATTAAATTTAAATCAATTGACATGCATTATTTGTTATACTAAACCGTTAACGTTTGCTTTGAATTAACTAATATTTGTAACTTTATTAATGATTTAGTTGTCTTAGTAATTAAGACGATTGCAAAGTAGAGAGAAAATAATTTGTGAATGAACTGAAGATAAACCGAATAATAATTTTTATAATAACTTTCCTGTTCATGGCAAGTATATCAAATGCAAATTTAGTACTTGAACTTGATAATGTTGTACCGGGAGATTTGTTTGTTAAAGTTGATGCAACAAAGTATCCAATTTTACATGTAAGGATAAAGGCAACAAGTGATGGGATACCTGCCAATCTTCAGTCGGCCAATATTTTGATTTTTCAAAACCACAGAACAACAAAGCCATTTAAGACAGAATCATTCGGGAATGAATGGTATGACGTTTATTGGTATTCGGTAATAGAAGGAACTATAAGAATCATTTGTGTTTATAATAATGAATCGAGTATAATTTCCGCACCTGATAATATGAATATGATGCCCATATTAAATATAAGGCAATTTGATGATGTTGAAAACCCAGAAATGTATTTTGGTAATATACTTCCTGGAGATAGTTCAAAGTTAAGAGTGAATGTTTATGCGTTGATAGGAGACCACGATTCAACAGGGAGAGAACTTACGCTTCGGGTAGATTCTATTAAAACTTATAAAAAAGAGTTCAAATCCGAATGGATTGGCAGTATAAGGAGTAAAGCACCTCCACCTGTGGATTTACTACCTGCATTCAGGTATAAGGTGGACTTGACATATTATCCTGAAAAACAAGGCTACATTAGAGATAAGTTCAAAGTGTATTACAAAAGCGGTTTGGTAGAGCAAGTGAATTTAATTGGAGGGACGTTTAATATTCCCAAAGCTAATTATATTGAAGTTGTTCAACCAAACGGGGGGGAGTTGCTCACTCCCTGCCAAATGTACCTGATAAAATGGAAAAGGTACAGCCCAGGCATAATTACAAATATTGAACTAAGTACCAATGACGGTGAGTCATGGTCTCTGATTGGTACTTCTACGGATTCCACTTTTGAGTGGACTGTTCCGAATATAGCTACTGACAAAGCAAGAATAAGAATTAAGCAGGACTTGACTTATACAAAACCAATTCTGTTAACAAAAGATGTTATACCAACTTATAGAATAGCACATAGTTTCAATGGATATAAACTACTGGATGCAAACCTTGCCGGTGTTGTACGGGAATGGGATTTACGGGATTACTCGGAAAAAGGCGTATATAAAATTGATAATATTAGTTATCCCGGGCAGAAAATTTTTCCACTTGGTGTTGATTATATAGAAGGAGACAGCAAATTCGCAGTTGCTTATAGATATTTGAATCAGAATCAGGATTATATTGCATTTTTTGACTCCGGGAATTATGTCCCTGTGAAAATTGTTCAGATTGAAACAGGATTTAATACAAAGGATATGCGTGTTGACCATAACAAAAATTATATGGCATTTGTTTCGCAATTCAGTAACCGTATATTAATCCATTCTGCCAAAGACGGAAGTCTTATTAGAGAATTAGATTTCTCGTATCCTGTAACATCATTAGCATTTAATAGAGAGAAAGATATTGTTGCAGTAGCTTTATATAACGGGGAAGTTCAACTAATCTCAACAAATGATTTTTCTGTTATTAATAAATTCGATTTTTCCGATATACCTATCATACTTGAAATCGGCTTATCGCCCGATGGGAAATTTATTGCCGTTGCTTGTATGGCGCCCAGAAATACTAAGTATATGAGCAACAGAAATGAAGTACATGTTTTTGATATTCCGACAAAGCAGATTGTCAGAACATTTAGGACTACAGCGAGTGACCCGGTTGGTGTGGAATTTAATCCCGTTTCGACAACCTTGCTAATTGGCTCATCGGCACAGCCCCAGTTATCATTATGGGATTTAACAAATGATAAGGCTAATACAAATATGGTTGGAAGCCTTGGTACTATTACACATTTATCATTTTCACCTGTGGGTGCTTCTGTTGCTACTGCGTCCAATTCAAGCGAACATTTATGGATTAGAAATTTCTCCTATCCCGAAGAAGACAGCAGTGATAATAATTTTTCAATTATCTTTCCTGTTTTGCAGTCGAATACCCTGCATACAAAGAATGAATATATAGCAACAAACAATGACTATACATTTAATTCCAGCCTGTGTAATGTTGGAATTGTTCCGATTCTGATTGATACAGCCTATTTGAAATACGGTTCCAATTTCAGATTAAAGAAGAAATATTCGGGAGATTCTCTTTATCCGGGAGAATGTATTGGCCTTGATTTAGTATTTAGTCCAAGGGATACTGGAAGAATATACGACAGTGTAGTTTTCTCATCCTGCTTGGGGGAATATTATGCACCAATCGAAGGATATGGGATGAATAGAAATATTGCATTTTATTTTGATACACTCGATTTTGGTGAAGTATGCTTGAATTATAAAGTCGAGAAGGATACTTTGGTGATTAGAAATGAAGACCCCATTCCACTTGTAATTAACACTATAAAAATTATCGAATATCCATCTGCCTTCAAGGTAGAAACTTATATTAGGGATGATACATTAGCACCCGGAGAATCAATTAAAATCAAAGTTAGTTTTTCTCCAACAGGGATTGGTGTAACTTCAAAAACAATCGAGGTTTTTCATTCATGGCTGCCGAAATTTACAATAAAAAAGGCTGTTCTTAAGGGTAAGGGAATCGGTACAATTTATAGTATTAGTCATAATGATTTGAGGTTTATCCCTGAAATCCCTGACCGCCAAATAAAAATTAAGAATATGTCTGAAAATCAGATTTATCTGCAAAAAGCCGATATTGTTCCAGCAGGTGCGTTTACAATATCAAATACTTTTCCGGTTTACCTGCCGCCGCAAGGTGAAACAAATCTGGATGTGCATTGGAATGGACAAACGGCATCTGATGTTAAACTTGTTATAGAAGCAGGACCCTGTGTTTCGATAAAAGAAAATTATATAGGCATATATAGCGGAAGTTCACTTTTATCAATTTCAACTGTCAAAGCCGACCCAAGGGGTGAAGCAGTAATTCCAATTAATTTTGTTAATACTGAGAATAAACCTTATAAAGGTGACAGGCCTTTTGAAACTGAATTTACGGCTAATCCAAGGATGTTTCTGCCTCAATCGGTAACAAGTGATTATGGCGATGCTGAACTTGTTAGAAATGAAATTATTAATGACAGAAGAATTATTGGTGTCAGAGTGAATGGAGATTACGATTTGAGGGGTGTAGTTGCCGAAGTTCACGGCATTGCCGGATTAGCAGAAACGGATACATCAAAAATTGAATTTATAAATACATCTTCTTTCTGGGGTAAAGCTGTAAATGTGAATTTCGTTAATGGAGATTTTACATTAATAAATTTATGCGGCACGAGAAGATTTTTGCAAAATAGTAATATTAGCTTTTCAATAAGCCCTAATCCCGCTTATGATGATATTGATGTTGATGTCGAGTCTGATACAAACTCAAATATTAACATTGATGTTATTGACTATCTGGGATATAAAGTAGAAAATTTATTCTCAGGAGATGTGCAAAAAGGTGTGAATAAGTTAAGGCTGAACCTTGCGGGAATAGGAATCGGTTCATATTATATTCAAATTCAATCGGCGGGTTCTCAGCTTATTCAGCCATTCATAATTGTAAGGTGATTTAAAGAATGATAAAATGTGTTTGTGTTCTAAGATTTTGTAAATGGGTGTCTGTCGTTACTGTACTCCTCTTTTTTCTCACTTCAAATTTATTTTCACAAAAATATAATTCCAACTTGTTTTTTTCTGCCGGAACAAGCATAAATCTGAATTTCCATTCTGCTGACTTTAAGAGTATCCCTTCAGGTGAAACTTGTTGTGAAGGTTTTAAAAGTGGATTTGGAATTGGCGATAATATTTTTGCAGGTATTGAATACATGTTTCCAAAAAAAATGTTCGCGAGTGAAATAAGAGGAAGGTTGAATTTTGCATATTCTTACCTCTCAGCAGATTTAACAAGAGAGGAGTTTATAGGACATGTCATCACCGGTAATACTTATACAAATGGCATTTCAAAACATATAGTTGAATCGGCTATTTCAATGGTAATGATTGAACCGCAGTTTATTATCTATCCAACTGATGAGTACCCTCTTAGTACATTTACAGGACTTCAATTCGGAATTCCTGTATCAATGAATTATTTGCAGGAAGAAAGGCTCATCAGTCCTGACTTTGGAACCTATGAGAATGGACAGACAACAAGGGGCCATTCAGATGGTGATATACCACTTCCATCATCACTTTATTTTGCATTATCATTAGGGGCAAGATACGAACTCTATAAATTTGGAAATTTTTCTATTTTACCTGAACTGAGATTTAATTTGGGATTAACAAATCTGACTGAACATTTTAACTGGAAAGCATCATCATTATCAATTGGTGCCGTTTTGCAATATAATCCGGCTATCACAAAGCAAAAACCTCCCACGATTCCTCCTCAACCTGTACTCCCGAAGCCTCCAGTATCATCAGCACCCGAGTTAGCAATAAAAGTATTTAATGATGGATATGAATTAAAAAATGGTGATACATTAAAAGTAAAAGTTATTGATTCGGTATTCATTAAAAAATATTTTGTGTCTCCGTTAATATTTTTCCATGATAATGTAACAGAAATCAGAGATTTCGGAAAAATACCCGATACCCAGGAAGAAGCACAGAAACTTAGTCTTATAGCAGTAAAAAATTATTTGGAAAATAATCCTGATGCAGGAGTAACAATTATTTCTTCCTCGATTGAAGATGATGACAATGATGTTATTACTAAAATTAACGAAAATGTTGTCGAACAATTGAATATTGACGAGAAGAGAGTAAAACAAAAAAGCATTATAAAAAAGAATAAATATAAATATCCCGAATTAGAGAATGAAAACAGGTATATCAAATTTGAATTTGGTAATAATAAACAAGAATTGATAGTGCATGGTGATACGATTGTTAAATCTTCATTTGATAATATTGTACTTGAAATAGTACCGAAAATTAAATCTGAAGGCGAGTATGATTTTAAAGGACAAATTAAAAGCAGTGCCGGTAATAAAATAGAATTGAATGAAGCAGAGAAGAATTATAAACTCAATGAAATTCTTTCTGCAGATGAATTAAAAAAAGGTATTAAATTATCGGTCATTGCTAATGTTAAGGATAAAAGCAGCCAGGAGGCAAAAGCAGAATTAGAGTTTATACTTAAGCCGGAAGCTGTTGAAAAAGTTGTTATTGAAAATTCTGTGAATAAGGATGGTGCCAATTTTACGGAGTACATTCTCGGATTCTGTGAATTTGGGAAAGCTGATTTTTACAGCGTGAATCAGCATGCACTTGAATTTACTAAGAATGCAATTAAGGATGGAAAAACAATCGAAATATTACCATTGACCGATAGCCTCGGAACAACAGATTATAATAAGAATCTTGCAAACAAAAGGGCAGAAGCCGCTCTCAAGATTTTATCAATTAATAAAAACAATTCTAATGTCATCATACCCGATAAATATTTCTTTTCAAATTCAACACCCGAAGGCAGGCTGTTGAACAGGTCTGTGCTTGTGAGGATACATTGATTGATAAATCAGCTTATCGTTATATCAATATTTCACAAACGGCTTTGTTTTATTAGCATATCTCAGGAAATAAAAACCCGGTGATAAATCTGAAATATTAATTTTTTGTGAAGTGTCAGGACTAAGAGCAGTCTCTACATTCTTAACACATTCACCAAGTGAATTGTAAATAGTCCTTCCTTAAAAAGTGGATATACTTTTGATAAATAGGTTAAACCCAGATTATTCAATAGAAATTGATATGGTATAATTTAATGTCATGCTGAGCGAAGTCGAAGCATCTTTCCCCCTTTTTCAAAGGGGGATTAAGGGGGTTTCAGAATCTTCGTCGTTACACTTCTCAGAATGTCAGTCAGGCACTTGCTTTTAGGATAATAATAAACTTCTAATGAATAATTTGGGTTAAATAAAGAGAAAAATAAGTGTTAATTATGCGAGAGAGCATTACCAGCATGAGAAATGTTTAGTTCTGAAAAATGCACACCAGCAGCGAAAAGACATTATCCATCAGTGGAAAATAGGCGATATTACAAGAGATGAAGCTAATGTACTTTTACATAATTTAGCGGCAGATACCAAACAACTGATTGCAGACCTGAAAGCAGCATTCAAAGCGGCTGTCGCCGATTGCCTGTGCACTTTCCTGAAAAATATAGTCTCGGTTCTGGAGGGTACACAAATAGAAACATTTATTACATGGGTTGAAAACAATCCCTGCATAAATATTGAATGTAATTTGGGAGGTGCGAATAACAATTTATAAGGTTAATTATATTAGATTATTAAAGGGGGTTGTTTAAACCCCCTTTTTTATTTGTCCAAGAGAACATCAATTCAGAAAATAAAATAAAATTTGGAAAATTGATAAATATTTCTTAAAATAATATAAGCTTAAAAGTATTTGAAAAAGAAACTCACAGTATTTTAGATAAATTTTGAGGAGTTTTGTTATGAAAAAATATTTTACTTTTTGCGACACTGCTTATAATAGCAAGTATCATTCAAAATACGAAAAAAATGAGAAAAATATTTATACCCCCCCTACCCGAGTTTTTTAATTTCGGATTGTATATGTATAAATTACTCATCGCCTTTTTGTTATTGATGTCAAACCTAATTGTTTACGCTCAATCATCAAATCATATTCTTAGTCTATCTCCAAATCCGTCATACAATGCAGTAGAAATTCAATATACAATAGAAAAACCATCAAGTATCACTCTTTCAATTTCAGATGATATCGGGATTGAAGTCAGAAGATTAATTGATAATGTTTTTATTGGGCAAGGTTTAAATAAGATTATTTTCGATGCAAGCGATTTAACTTCTGGTATCTATTTCGTAACAATTGAAGGCTATAATTTTAAAGTATCAAAGAAGTTTGTTATTATCAAATAAGAAAAAGGAATTAACTGGTTCAGAAGATTTTTATTAAAATGAGTTAATTATGAAAAAAATTATATTTTTGTTATTATTATTTTTTGTAAATAATAATATATTTTCAAAACATACTGATATTAGCTCGCTTAATTTAATTACAGGTGGTTATTTTTTTGATATAAATAATGTAAATAATACTTTATCTTCTGCTTCAATAAATAATATAGAAGCTCATTCAATTGTTGGTGGTATAAGCTATAGTTTCAATTCTTCAGATTCAAATTTATGTAAAACTTTATTCAATAAATTAAAATATAAATCTTATTCAACTATTGGTTTTTTTTGGAATTATTCTGATATTTCTGATATAGTAAAGAATCCAAATTTTAATTATAATATTCTGTTTTTAGAACGAGTTTTATCATTTGAACTATCAAATTCTATTTACTTAAATTTCCATTTTGGTTTTAATTATATGTGGGGTTACTTAAATATTGCTAATTCAGTTAACTATAGTGATAATTTCAAAAATTATTTATCAAATCCTGATGATATTATTAAATTTTCTTTAGATGGTTTTAATCTTGAACTTTCTATTGGCTTTGATAATTTAATTTACAGTATTGTTAATGATTATCCTGACAAAATCGTAAAAGGGAACCTATATATCGGTACTTATATTACATTATTTTCACCTTTTATTTATAGTAATGGTAATTTTAAGTTATTTGAAAGCTCATTTCGTAATGAAATTAATAGGGAAATTTCAGGTTTAGAAACAAAATTTCCAATGGGAATAATGTTTCAATTAAGAATAAAAATTGAAGGTATTACTGAATTTAAAAAATAATTGGAGAAAATATTATGAAAAAGATTTTAATTCTTATAAGTTTTTTGGTTTTGACATCACAAATGTATAGCTCGGATATTTTTAATATCCTGCCTACAGGTGGAGCTACACTTGTTAATAATGATACTGTTACAATCAAATGGATATATCCTGATTCAACAGATGATGTAAATATTTGGCTATGGAATGGATTTTTTGGTACATTTACATTGATTGATACCAACATATCAGCCACTCTTGGTCAGTACAATTGGTATATAGACACCGAAGATTTTAGTACAAAATGCCGTATAAAAATTCAGTCGGTAAATCATCCTGAGATATATGGCTTCAATACGGGATATTTCAGCATCGTTGATTCTGCTAATCCAGCTTCTGATGTATCTGATAAAACTTCATTAAAAGGATTTTCAATTAAGGTCTTTCCAAATCCATTATTGAACAGCCAATTCACGATTACATCAGATATTCCGTTTGAAAATTCAGTCTTTGTCAATATTTATAACTTACAGGGAACAAAGGTATCATCATTGACTAAAAGTAATATCACCGGTTTAAAATCCTTTACTGTAAATGTATCGGAATTGCAACCTGGGATTTACTTTTTTGAGGTTATTACTAATGGTAAATACTCAACAAGTAAGGTAATAATACAGAAATAATAAATTAAATACTCACAAAATTCTTCAGCAATTTCATTCCGTATTTGTGGCTCTTCTCGGGATGGAACTGCACTCCGTAAAGGTTGCCGTATTGAAACATCGAGGTGAATTCGTATCCGTAATTTGTTGTACTGAGCGAGTCAGGCTCTGCTTCGGTTATAACGTGATAGGAATGAACGAAGTAAAACTTTTTTTCTTCGGGTAAATCCTCAATCAAAGGGCATGTCTTTTTAATCTCTATGGTATTCCAGCCCATATGTGGAATTTTCAGCTTCTTGTTTTCGCCTTCAAATTTGAACTTGATGGTTTTTCCTTTGAGCCAGCCTAAACCTTTGGTAACACCTTCCTCGCTCGATTCAGTGAACAACTGCATACCGAGGCAAATCCCAAGAACAGGCACTTTGTCCTGCAATGCTTTTTTGTTTAGAACGGGTATTAAACCAAACTCATTCAGCTTTCTCATCCCGTTGTCGAATGCACCGATTCCGGGAATGATGAGTTTCCGGGCGGAGTCAATGACTTTTTCTTCCGATGAAATCATGGATTCGACACCGATTCTTTTCAGCATATTTTGAATCGAGCCTAAGTTGCCCATGCCGTAATCAACAATAACTACCATTTATCTGATTTGAATAGTTCTTCGATTTCAGGTTCAATTCTGTTGCGTACAATATCAACAGAAAAGTAGTGGGAGTTTTTCAGTGCAATTTGTTTGAGTCCTGTAAGATAATTAATGTCTTCGGAAATTTTCTTTAAGATTTGTGTAAGTTCGTCAACGTCGGAATATTTCAGCACACTGCCCTTTAGTTCGTCCGGAACATTGAATATATCGGGCATGATGCCGGGTTTGGCATAACGTGCCATGTCGAATGTAGCTCCTGTTGCCTTTGATAAACCATATATCTCATGTTCGGTTCCATAAGGCATTTCCTTATTCACAGGAGAAATAATAACATCAGAACCATGCAGAATTTTCTCAAAATCCGGCTGAGGAACAAAATCATCGTACCATTTGATTTTTAATCCTTTTTCATTTAGTTTTTTGCATCTCTTCAATATCTCTAATCCATAGTCCCAGACGGGCTTTCCTGCTAATGTCAATGTAATGTTTTTAATTTCTTCTGCGGTTTTTTCAAAAGCATCGAGAACAGAATGGTAATCGCGCCTTCGCAAATCAATGCTACCGGGAATGACAAAATCAATTTTATCATCTGTAATTTCGGGCAGTTTAGAATGTTCGTATATTGCGTAAGGGAGTATAAGGACCGGTTTCCTGAATTTGCACTCGGACAGGAAGTAATTTTTCATTGCATTGCCCAGGACATTCACAGCAGAACAATTTTTTATTATTTTTCTTTTTGCTCTCTTCTCGAACCAATCCTTCAGCCCTGATGCCCCAGTGTTAATCCAATTATTTATATTGTGTAGGGTAACGATTGTTTTTGCTTCTGAACCTTTTATGAATGAAGAATAATTCCCATAATCGGAATAGATTGTATTCAGAAATAATAAATTAATATCCTCATTTTCGATTACCTGCTTCGACTTATTCAGGAAAAAGTTTAAAGAGTCCCTCTCTTCCATAATAAACCAGTAAAATTTTTCTGCCGCTCTGCCAAGTCCGTTGTAGAGCTGATTGTACATCCTTTGGTTTACAAAAAAGAAAATCTTGTTTTCATTGTAATCGAAAAGCCTGCAAATCGAATAAGCAAACTCGTAGTGGTCAATTTCAAAAATGCCTATTTTCAATTATATTACCTTAAATACTTCACAATATTATCTGTTATTCACTCAAGTTACAACTTATTAGTATTTGTAAAAGAATTAAATTTTCAATTTCCAATTTTTAATTTTCAATGAATTATCAATGAAAAAATTTTCAAAACATTTCATTAATTCAAAAATTTTACTTCTTCAATTCGATAAATTGATAAATAGCCGTAAAGTTCATTTCTAAATTAACATTGAAAATTTAAACATTGATTAAAAATTGCAAAATTGAAAATTAAATATTATTTCTGATAGATATAATTACTTACTTATTAACATGAGTTATTCAATAACTTCGATTTCAACTTCAGCAATGCCGTCGTTTACCATATCAATACTTTCTGCGGCGGCTTTTGATAAATCAATAATTCTCTCTTCTTTAAAAGGCCCTCTGTCATTAATTTTAACAACTACTGATTTTCCGTTTTTAATATTAGTTACTTTAACCTTAGTTCCAAAAGGTAGCGTTCTATGTGCCGCTGTAAATCCGTTCATATCGAAAACCTCGCCGCTGGATGTCTTCCTGCCATGAAACTTATCGGCATAATAAGACGCATATCCGCGAAAAGTCTCACCTGCCACTGCTGTTGTCGGCTCAATTGAGCCTGTTTTAATTCCTGTCATTCCGGTTTTTTCCGAAAACCTGACAGCAGAAGAACACCCTGCTATTAATAACAATAGCAGAGAAATCAATAATATTTTCAGTATAACTTTCAAAATTAACTATAAATATTTATTAATCTGCTTGCGTCTCAGAAAGTCAACTATTTCTTTTACATCATCAGAATAGCCACGACGGCAAATTATGATTGAGTTTTCACTTTCAACAACAATTAAATTATCTACTCCGACAATGCCAATCATTTTTCCGTAGGAACTAACAAGGCAGTTTGATGTATTAATTGAAATGACATCACCCTCGATAACGTTGTTCCTGCCGTCCTTCATCGAGAGCCTGTAGATTTCGTCCCAGTTGCCGAGGTCGCTCCAGCCGAATGATGCTTCGACGACGAATACATTTTTTGCTTTCTCCATGATTGAATAGTCAATGGACTCTGATTGAATTTGCCTGTAGATTTCCTCGACAAGCGAGTTGAAGTTCATTTCTCCAACACTCTTTTTCAGCTTATTAAACAATCTGCTGTCTTCGGGTAGAAATTTTTTGAATGAGTCCCAGAATGTATCGAGCCTCCAGATGAAAATACCACTGTTCCAGAGGAAATCGCCTGAGTCAATGAATCTTTTGGCAGTTGCGGTATCGGGTTTTTCTGCAAATGCTGATGAATACCTTACACCTTCATCGTAAAGCTCACCCAAATCCTTGGGTTCGGCTTTTATCTGAATGTATCCGAATGCCGTTTCGGGCCTTGTCGGGCTTAAGCCGATTGCAAGAATTCTGTTTTTCTCATAAGCCACTTTGGAAGCCGTTTCGAGGCTGTGATGGAATTCCCGAAGGTTTGTAATAACATGGTCCGATGGAAATGTGAACATGACTGTATCCTGTGGATATTTCTTCTCGATTATAGTTGCGGCAAGGGCAATGCAGGGTGCAGTATTCTTCGGAAAAGGCTCGGTTATTATGTTTTCCTTTGGAATGTGCGGAAGCTGGCCGTAGCAGAATTCAGTCAGGTATTCGGATGTAACGATGTAGATATCTTTTGGTTCAAATATAGGCTCAAGCCGTGCAACCGTATTCTGAATCATAGAGCCATCGCCCATGAGGTGGATGAACTGTTTCGGCTTTTTCTCTGTGCTTCGGGGCCAGAGCCTTGCACCTGAGCCACCCGCCATTATAATTGCTACTTTATTCATTTTTCCACCGCAATATAGTAAATAGTTTAAAATACAAAAATAAGGTTATAAATTGGAATTATGAATTAAATTGAGAATTGACAATTGATAATTGATAATGTGAGAGGATAAATTCCCCCTTATTAAAGGGGGATTCAGGGGGTTGTTTTTTTTTCATTCGTAATTCCCTTATTTCGACTCTCGACTAACGACTTTCGACTAATGACTATTGACTTTTCAATTGTTAATTTTTAATTTTTAATTGTGAATTTCCTTATATTTGCTTTCTCATAACCTTATTATTCATTCTGAAAGTGTAATATGTCGGCTCCGCAGAAAATTATTCAATTAGTCGAAAGATTTGAAAGAAACATTGATTCTTATAAAACACCTGGTGAAAAAGAAGCTGGTGTTAGAATTGAATTTATAAATCAATTTTTCAAAGAGCTCGGCTGGGATATGGATAATGATCAAGGATTAGCCTTTAATTATAAGGAAGTCATACACGAGGATTCAATCAATGTAAGAGGAGCGACCGAAGCCCCTGATTATGCTTTTAGAGTTGGTAGCGAACGAAAATTTTTTTTAGAAGCTAAACACCCTCATATAAAAATCGAACATGATAAAAATTCTGTTTATCAATTAAAAAGATATGCCTGGTCTCAAAAACTACCTTTAAGTATATTAACAGACTTTGAGGAATTTGCAGTTTATGATTGTAGATTCAAACCAAATCTAAATGATAGTACTTCATTGGGTAGAATTATGCTTATTAATTACAAGCAATATCCTGAAAAATGGGATTATATTGCTTCCATTTTTTCACGTGATGCGGTTTGGAAAGGCAGTTTTGATAAATATGCTGAAGAAACTAAAGGAAAAAAAGGTACAACAACTGTTGACGATGAATTTTTAATAGAAATTGAATCGTGGAGAAAGTGGCTTGCTTCAAACATTGCTTTACGAAATTTTAAATTAACAGAACGTCAATTAAATACTGTTGTTCAAAATACAATTGACAGGCTTATTTTTCTTCGTATATGTGAAGATAGAGACATTGAAGAATATGGGCAATTGCAAAAAATGTTAAATGGCAATAATATTTATGCTCGTATTATTGAAATATATAAAAAAGCAGAACAAAAATATAATTCAGGTTTGTTCCATTTTTATGAAGAAAAAGATAGAAAAGAAACTGATACAATTTCACTTGATTTAACGATTGACGACAAACCTTTGAAGGATATAATCAAGCGTCTTTACTATCCCGAAAGTCCCTACGAATTTTCTGTAATCCCGGTCGAAATTCTTGGAAATGTATATGAAAGATTTCTGGGAAAAGTTATAAGTTTAACTGCCGGCCATCAAGCAAGAATTCAGGATAAACCTGAATATAGCAAATCGGAAAGGAAATCGAAAGGTGTTTATTATACACCGAAATATATCGTGGATTATATTGTTGAAAACACAGTAGGAAAGCTTCTGGAAAGTAAAACAATCGAAGATGTTTCTAAGCTTCGTATTCTTGACCCTGCCTGTGGTAGCGGTTCATTTTTACTTGGTGCTTACCGTTATTTGCTTGACTGGCATCTTAATAAATATATTGAAAAACCTGAAAAATTCATTAGAGTTAAAAATCCGCCTATTTATCAATATAAAACAGATGAATATAAGTTGACAATCAAAGAGAAAAAAAGAATACTTCTTAATAATATTTATGGAGTTGATATTGATGAGCAGGCAGTAGAAGTAACCAAACTATCACTCTTATTGAAAACATTAGAAAGTGAAACCGGGACATCACTCACAAACCAACTTCAATTAATCCACGATAAAGCATTACCTGATTTGTCAAACAATATTAAATGTGGTAATTCACTTATAGGAAATGATATTTATAATCAACAAAAAATATTCAATGAAGTTGAAATAAATGATATTAATGCTTATGATTGGGAAAGCAAAAGTGGATTTTATGATATTATGAAAAATGGAGGTTTTGATGCTGTGATAGGTAATCCACCTTGGGTATCTTTATCAGGTAAATTTGGTAATGATATTTTATCTCCTAACGAATTAAATTATCTAATAAAGAAATTTGATTCAAATACTTACATGCCTAATATATATGAATATTTTATAGCGAAGGGTTTTAGATTAACAAAAATAGATGGATTATTTAGTTTTATTGTTCCAGATAGATTTGGTTTTAACTCACAATTTATAAAATTAAGAAAAAATATTTTAATGGAAAGTAAAATTCTTAATCTTTTATATAAAGCTAAATTTCCTAATGTAACAGCAGACACTCTTATTTTTACTGTTTTGAAAAATGGAATGAATAACAAAAATCATAAGATAAAAATTCAAGAATATGGCAAAGAATCAATTGATGTTGAACAAGATGTATTTATAAAAGATGATAATCATATTTTTGAGTATTTTGAAAATAATTCATATATGGATTTAATTAATAAAATTACTAATAATAAAGACACAACTTCATTATCAAATATATCAGACTCTACTTCAGGTTATGGTGGTAAATCTAATTTAATTTCAATTGTTCAAACAAAACCTAATCAAATAAAAACATTAAAAGGTGATTCAATTCAAAGATATAAAACATTAAATAATTATTGGTTTGAATTTAAAAAAGAAAATATTACAGGAAGAACAACTGATAAAGAAAAACTTGGTTATATTCCAAAAATCTTAATAAGAAAGACAGGAAATTCTTTTATGGCTACTTTTGATGAAAGTGGCTTTTTCCCTGAACAATCATTATATTTTCTTTTTAATAATAAATCAAATTTAGATAATAAATTCTTATTAGGTTTAATAAATTCAAAACTTTTAAATTTTTACTACCAAAATAAATTAGTTACGAATAAAAAAAGTATTGCACAAATAAAAAAGATTGATCTTGATAAGTTACCAATTTATAATAAACCCAAAGAAAAAGCACAACACGACCGAATAGTCTCTCTCGTAGAGCAAATGCTCGAGCTGAACAAAAAAGTACGCACACTCCAGGGACACGAAAAAACAGTTGTCGAACGCCAAATCGAATCCACAGACAAGGAAATAGACAAACTTGTCTATGAACTCTACGCCTTAACCGACGACGAAATCAAAGTGGTGGAGGGAGTGTGAACAGTAAAAATCTAAATATATCTTTATTAGTTGGTGCTGGTATTTCATATCATACAGGTATTCCAAAAATGGATGAATTAACTAACCACATTTTAAATGGTATAGTATCTGAAGGTCATACCGATTATATAAAGAATCCCAATGGTAATATTATAGCGTTTTTAAATATTATTAAAGATGAAATAATAGATTATTATAAAATATTAAATATAGAATATAATATTAATTATGAAAGTATTTTTGATGTTATTGATCAAATTGATAATGTTTTAAGGCAAAGAAACGATAATCCTGCTATTAGTCAATTAATCAAGAAATTATTGAAATTATATGATAATGAACTCAATGAAATAAAAAATGTTTGTCACGATTCCATTCTTTATATTAAAAGTGTTCTTCTAAGTTATTTAAATTCTTCACAATGTCCTTATTATTTTAATATTTTTGAAAAAATTCAAGAATTATCTAATAAACCACTAAATATTTTCACATTGAACCATGATAATTTACTTGAAAATTTTTTTGGTAAAAATCTAATTAAATTTATAGACGGATTTGAATTTAATCCGGCTGCTAATTATAGTTTATGGAATCCCAATTTATTTGATTGTACCCAAAAAATAAAATTATTAAAATTACATGGTTCAATAAGTTGGTATAGATTATCAGAGAAATCAAATAATTCTAAAACTATAGGTTATGCAAAATTTTTTGAAAAACCAATGGGATATAAAATTAATTTAACAGACGGAAAAGAAGCTGAATTTTGGGAACCAATTTTCTTTTTGACAGGGATAAATAATAAATATTTAGATTATAATTCTTCTATTTTTCTAAGACTTTTTTATTATTTTCAAAAATTATTAGATTCTACTAATAATCTGATAGTAAGTGGCTATAGCTTTGGTGATAATGGTATAAATTTAAGATTAATTGATTGGTTTATAAATGATAGTAATAGAAAATTGATAATAATTTGTCCTAATAAAGATAGTTTAATATCTAGTGCAAAAGGTGCAATGCAAAAAAGATTAAAAGATTTTCCATCAATTAGACTAAAATTTATCCCAAAATGTTTTGAAAAAGTTACTATAGAAGATATCAATGAAAAAATAAATGAATATTAAAAAACAAAATCATCATAATCACATTAATCACACAAATCACAGTTCCGACAATTTGCGTCTCTGCGGCTCTGCGTGAGAGTAACCCCATGCTTCAGCATGGGGGGCAAGAGACGAGACCCACAGCCACAGCCCACCCCCCACACTAAAGTGCTTATCATTACCCACAAATATTGGGGGAAAAGGAGTAATTTTGCAATAAATAAATATGTCAACAAATTACAGCGAG
>Ga0156686_1102_pt1 | contig 19256 bp, 18 predicted proteins | sample RifOxyC2_FD_112016 | JGI IMG/M metagenome (GOLD analysis project Ga0156686, IMG submission 112016) | Ignavibacteria bacterium RIFOXYC2_FULL_35_21
TAGTTTACGGTTATGTTGGAATATAAATGAGAACAATAGTTTTGAATATTATAGAGAGATCTTTTTATCTATCTTTAGATAACACTCTCCAAATTAAATTATGTTACGAAATAGTCTGCCTTTATTAAAGAATACCAAATTTTGTATTAATATTTATTGTAATAACACAAAAAATTGCAAAATGTTACAGTGTAATACAAAATTTATAACTTATATTACACAAAAAAACCTTATAATAACCTTCAAACCTTAGTAACAAACAACATAACATGTACCCGAAACCTTATTACCTTATTTAGAGTTTCTTTTAAGTAATAAGCTAATAAGGTTGAAGATCGGGTTTATTAACTTGTTACTAAGGTTAAGTGGAAGCAATAAGGTTTTTTATTACCTAACATCATTTATTAATATTAATTTTGCCTGATTCCAATTTTAAATAAATTGTTTTATGAAGAAAACAAAAGAAGATATTACTTTGTTCAGCGGGAAAAAGCCGAAAGACAAAGGACAAAAAAAAGTGATTATATATACTGACGGAGCCTGCCTCGGTAATCCGGGTCCCGGCGGTTATGGAGTTGTGCTGAGGTATGGAAAGCATTTTAAGGAATTGTCGAAAGGATTCAGGCATACAACAAACAACAGGATGGAAATCCTAGCGGCAATAGAAGCATTGAGGGCATTGAAATCGGACAAACGGCTTCATGTAATCATTCACAGCGACTCACAGCTTTTAGTGAAATCAATTAATGAAGGCTGGGCTGAGAAATGGAGAAAGAATAACTGGAAGCGGAACCGTAAGGATAAGGCTCTGAATGCAGATTTATGGGCTATGCTCCTGCTGGAAATGGAGAAGCATGATGTAGAGTTTGTCTGGGTAAAAGGACATGCTGACATTCCCGATAACGAGAGATGCGACAGGCTTTCAAAAGATGCGGCTGAAAGTATGCATCTACTGATTGATGAAGTTTACGAATCAGAAAACCCATATAAGAGTAGAAACTAATAATTTTCAATTTCTAATTTTCAATTTTCAATGAATTTTAAAATAATAAATTTAAAATATTAAATGAAATTAAAAATTTAGGAAAAAACTATTATGAATAGCCACTATTTTCAAATAGCGGGTTGGCTTTCAAAACCAATCCAAAAGACTTTAGTCGCTTATATTAAGGGGATAAATCCTATTATATGCTAGCAAACCAAACCCACGACTTATAAGTCGTGGCTATTCAAATTTGAAGGAATTTAAAATTTGTATATTGAAAATTTCAAATTGAAAATTCTAAATTATCGGATGGAGAAATTATGAAAAGAAGAGAGTTTACTAAAGTGGGATTGATTGCGGCAGGGGTAGTGCTGTTGAAAACACAGCCATTGTTCAGCTTTTTTCAGGGTAAAGAAATTTATTCGGAAGATACTGTTAAAATATTCAGAAAGATAATATCAAGGGCAATCTCCGAAAAATGGGATGAACTCCCGATCGGCGAGCTGATGGGAAGAATCGCAACAATGCTAATCAACACTCCTTATGTAGCTTTCACACTCGAAGGTCCCGGTCCTGAGATATGCAGAATCAATCTCAAAGGATTAGATTGCGTTACACTATATGAAAATGTCCTCGATATCGCGAGATTACTAAAGAAAGGACGGTTCAGCTTTGAGGAGTTAATCAATGAAGTAACTTTCACACGCTACAGGAGTGGAGTTCTCACAGATTACACATCACGATTGCATTATACATCCGACTGGATTTATGATAATGTCAAAAAAGGTGCGGTGAAGGATATTACCCAGGAACTCGGCGGTGTGCGGTTTCCCGTGAATGTATCTTTCATGTCAAAACATCCTGAATATTATGAAGCATTGAAGAATGAACCGGAATTTGTAAAGATTATTCAGCAGACTGAAAATGAAATTAACTCAATAACATATTATTATATCCCGACAGAATCAATCAAGTCAATCGAGCCAAAACTAATGACGGGAGATATTATCGCAGTTGCTACAAACAAGGAAGGGCTTGATTACTCACACACTGGACTGATTATCAGGGACAAGAGCAGTAAACCAAAGTTCATGCACGCATCATCAAAGAAGAAAAAAGTTGTGGTGGATGCCGTAATTTCAGATTATATAAAAGGAATCGAATCGGATATAGGAATCACGGTGTTGAGACCTGAATAACTTAAATAATTTCCGATATATAATCCCTACGGGATAAGCAGTAGTGGTGGGGATGCAGTAGTTACCGATATATAATCCCTACGGGATAAAAAAGGATAAAATATAATTTAATGTACAAGTAAAATGGAAATAGGTTTTGAATAGATTTTCACGTAGTGAATAAATATCTGTAGAGCTTTAACAACGATAACAACGTTATTATCCCGTAGGGATTATATAATAATGAAGATCAAATGCTGAGGGAATTATAATAAAACTGATACACGACATAAAAACAATACCCAAAATCTTTTGGGCACTGAACCTGCTCCAGATGCTGGAAAAGCTTGCATACTGGTGCGTCTTGCTCCAGATGCCCATATTCATTGCACAAAAGGATGCAGCAGGAGGCTTGCACTGGGAGCAGACCATCAAAGGCATCATCTTTTTCTGGTGGGCTTTGGTGCAAAATATCGTGCCTGTATTTTCAGGAAGCTTTGCAGATAAATACAGCCACAAAAAGACAATGATTATATCTGTGTTTATAATAGCTCTCGGGTATTTTGTCTTGGCAACACAAAGAAGTTTTTATCCTTTTCTTTTTGGAACGATAATTCTTGGATTAGGTTCGGGAATGTTCAAGCCTGCCTTACAAGGTTCTGTTGCAAGGACTATTGACAAAACAAAATCCAAAACAGGATGGGCTGTATATTTTATGCTTCTGAATCTCGCAGTGTTTTTCGGAATACCAATATCCAAATATCTCAAAGAAATCTCATGGGAAGCAGTGTTCATCGGCAGTGCAGTTATTATTTTATTGAATCTCGTTATACTTTTTTTACTTAAAGAAGAAAAAAATGATATTGAAACAAGAAAAATATCTTCATATCCCGTAATCAAAAATATATTTGTAAATCTCCTTAAACCGAGGGTAGGACTGTTTGTAATAATCATGTCGGGTTTCACTGTTATTTATATGCAGTTCTACGAAACTCTGCCGAATTTCATTTATGACTGGACTGATACATCGGGATTAGTTTCAACTTTGCATATTCCTGATTTTATGCTGATGGATACAGGCAGGGGAATAATGATTTCATATGAATGGCTGTATAATCTCAATGCAGGGCTTGTATTTGTTGGTGTAGTGCTTGTGTGCTGGTGGTTCTCAAAAGTTTACAGAATATATGCGTTGATGATTGGGACATTGTTAGCTGCATTAGGGTTATTTCTGAGCGGAGCCACTTATTACGGTTCTTTTGCAGTTGCAGGAATCATATTATATACATTGGGTGAGATGCTGACAAATCCAAAGTTTGCAGAGCAGGTCAGCAGTCTTGCGGGTAAATCCGAAAAAGCACTGTATATGAGTTACCTGAACATATCCCTCGCAATCGGATTGGGAGGAGGCTCGCTTCTTGGTGGTTGGCTATATAAATATTATGCTGAAAAAGCAACGCTTGCAGTAAACTACCTGTATTCTCATTACGGGCTCAATAATATCAATTCAACCGATGCATTCAACAAACTTGGTAATTTGACTAAACTCAGTAATCAGGATTTAACTATCATGCTTTGGAAAGAATACCAGCCCTGGCTTGTGTGGCTTCCATTTCTTGCAGTCGGATTTATTGCCTGTATATCACTATACTTTTATTCTAAAAAATTCAGAGACTAGTTCCGTTTTGCTGAATATAGTGAGAACCGCGGCTTGCCCTTGCCTCGAGAGTGGCAAATGTAACAGCAATTGCAGTCTGCACACCGTTTCTCAATTCGAGAATTTCATTTGTCATTTTTGCTTTTTGGTAGAACTGCTCGATTTCGGTTTGCAGATGCCTCAGAGTTGTAGCTGCTCTCAAGAGTCTCTGTCTCGTTCTGATTAATCCGACATAGTTCCACATTGTGTTCTTGATTGTATGCCAGTCCTGTGCTATCAATGCCGGGTCAACGTATTCGACCTCGTCTTCCCAATTAAATATTTCAGGGAAATAATCATCAATTATAGCATGCTCGGATGCATCTTTACCTGCGACGTATCCCCAGACCACACTTTCGAGCAGCGAGGTGGAAGCGAGCCGGTTTGCACCATGAACACCGGTGCAGGAAACTTCGCCGACAGCATATAATCTTTGTAATGAAGTTCTGCCTTTAAGGCTTACACCAACACCGCCGCATGAGTAATGTGCGGCAGGCACAACCGGAATAGGTTCCTTGGTTAAATCAATTCCCATATTCTTACAGTGCGAATAAATAGTAGGGAAACGATTCTTAATCCATTTTGAATCTTTGGAAGAAATATCGAGATAGACGCATGGATGATTTGTATTGAGCATTGTCTGATGAATTCCCCTTGCTACTATGTCTCGCGGAGCGAGTGAGCCTCTCTCGTCAAAATCCTTCATAAATTCCCTGCCATTCTTGTCAATCAACTTGCCGCCCTCGCCTCTCATTGATTCTGAAATTAGAAAACTTTCGCGGTCGTTGTATAAAGTTGTAGGATGGAACTGGATGTATTGAAGATTGAAACATCTCGCACCTGCCCTCCATGACAGAGCAATGCCATCTCCCGTTTGTTCAGGTGGATTGGTTGTATGCCTGTAAATTTGGCCCAAGCCACCTGTGGCTATGATTATTTCAGATGAATAAATTGGAAATACTTTTCCTGTTTTCATATTTAATACAAAAGCACCAAAACATGCAGGCTTATCATAGATATTCAATAGATTCTTTGAATGATGGGATAATGTAAGCAAATCGACTGCTGTGTGGCTAACAAGAACTTCTATGTTCGGATGTTTTTCAATTACATTCAGAACACTTTTCTGTATTGACTTACCTGTGCTGTCCTTGGAGTGCAGAATTCTTGGTAGTGAATGGGCCCCTTCGGCTGTCAGGTCAAATTCGTTTTCGGATTTTTTGTCAAAATCAATGCTGAATTTATCAATCAATAATTCTTTCACAAGTGTGGGACCCATCTGGCAAAGCTGGTCAACAGCAGGCTCCCAGCATAAACCATCACCTGCTTCAATAATATCCATCTTCAATTTTTGAGGTGAGTCCATAAAACCTTTGTATATGATACCTCCTTGTGCGTATGCACTGCTACCACCGAGAAGCTCTGATGTCTTGGTGATGATGGTAACTTTCCTTCCCATGTCTGCCGCTGTTATTGCCGCTATTGCTCCCGCAAGCCCCGAACCGATGACGAGTATATCTGTTTTTATCATTTTTTCTTAATCGTATTTATATTTCAATTCATTAACGTAAATATAAGATGATTATTAAATGTCTTTAATGGTTGAAACATTTTATTCCAAAAAATTACTATTGTTTGAATTCAAAAAATTTACTATTTTCAGATAACCAGAAACTGTAAGGAAATTAAAATAATTAATTTTACTTTAATTTATTAAATGAAAATTATGTGAAACTTTATATCAAATACATGGTGAGCACTCGCTGCAAAATGATGGTGAAAGAAGAGTTAAAAAAACTCGGACTGCATTATATCATGGTAGAGCTTGGTGAAGTAGAGATTATGGAAAATATTACAGCGGAACAGCGCGAGCAAATAAAAATTGCATTACTCAAATCAGGACTTGAGTTGATGGACGACAAGAAAGCTATGCTGATTGAAAAGATAAAAAATATTATTGTTGAATTGATTCATTACTCGGATGAAGAGTTAAAAATAAATTTTTCGGATCATTTAAGTAACAAATTAAACCACGATTATACTTATATGGCAAATTTATTTTCAGAAGTACAAGGAACTACTATTGAGCAATTCATCATCTCTCATAAAATTGAACGGATAAAAGAATTGATTATTTATGATGAATTAAACATTACGGAAATTGCATGGAAGATGAATTACAGCAGTGTTGCGCATTTATCAAATCAATTTAAAAAAGTTACAGGACTCTCACCTTCTCATTTTAAACAATTGAAGGACAAAAGGCGAAGCCCGATTGAAGAAATTGGAAATTTAATTGTATGAATAAATAAATGAAAACAACAAAAACGCAAGAATCTCAATACGCCAGAAGTTTGATAGAAGCCAGCCTGGACCCGTTGGTTACCATAAGCCCCGAAGGGAAGATTACGGATATGAATCAGGCAACCGCAAATATTATTGGTATGTCGCGCGAACAATTAACAGGTTCTGACTTCTTCGATTATTTTACCGAACCACAAAAAGCACGTGAAGTTTACCAGGAAGTATTCGCAAAAGGATCTGTTGCCGATTCTCCGCTTACGCTTCGCCATAAGGACGGCAAGCTGACCGATGTGTTATTCAACGGATCAGTTTATAAAGATGATAGAGGAAATGTATTGGGTGTTGTTATTGTTGCAAGGGATGTTACTGACCAAAAAAGAATTGCAACAGAATTGACAGAAGCAAAAGTGTTTGCCGAGATGGCAGCGGGAATTGCAGAAGAAGCAAAAATAAAAGCCGAAAATGCCACACTAATAGCTGAAAGTGCAGTGAAAGCGAAACAGCAATTTTTGTCAAACATGAGTCATGAAATTCGCACACCGATGAATGCGATTATCGGATTTACAAAAGTGGTGTTGAAAACAGATTTGTCAGCAAAACAAAGAGAATATTTACAAGCCATAAAAATAAGTGGCGATTCATTAATCGTGCTCATTAACGACATACTCGATTTGGCAAAAGTAAATGCGGGAAAAATGACATTTGAGCAAATACCTTTCAAAATGGCTTTATCCATATCAGCCATGGTTCATTTGTTTGAGACAAAAATTCAGGAAAAGAACTTAGAGTTTATTAAAGAATACGACAACAAAATTCCGGAGGTGTTGGTTGGCGACCCAGTGCGTTTGCACCAAATTATTTTAAATCTTATAAGCAATGCAGTAAAGTTTACAACAAAAGGAAAAATTACAGTGCGTGTTCATTTGCTGAATGAAGATGAAGAGAAAGCAACCGTTGAATTTGCAGTTACGGATACCGGAATTGGAATTCTGGAAAATAAAATAGAAAAGATTTTTGAAAGCTTTCAGCAAGCATCCAGCGACACTGCAAGGTTGTATGGGGGAACGGGATTAGGACTTGCCATTGTTAAAAAATTAGTAGAAATGCAGGATGGAAGCATTAGTGTAAAAAGTAAAATTGATGAGGGCTCTACTTTTAGTTTTATATTAAGTTTTCAAAAGACAAATGCTGAAGCTGAATTAAAAACAGGAATAGCTGAATTGGATACGGAAATTAGAAACATAAAAGTATTGGTGGTTGAAGACATTGCACTCAATCAATTACTGATGAAAACACTGTTGGATGATTTCGAATTTGAATGCGATATTGCCGAAAACGGAAAAATAGCCATTGAAAAACTGCAGACTAAATCATACGATATTGTTTTGATGGATTTGCAAATGCCAGTAATGAATGGATTTGAAGCTACAGAATACATTCGAAAAAAAATGAATTCTAAAATTCCCATCATCGCTTTAACTGCCGACGTAACCACAGTTGATTTGGCAAAATGCAAAGATGTTGGCATGAATGATTACATCGCAAAGCCCGTTGACGAAAGATTATTATACAGTAAAATAGTTGGGTTAGTTAAGATACCCTCACTTATAAAATATAATGGAAATGAAGGGAATGGAAACGGTCAAAGTAAAAAGTTAAAATGTATTAACTTAGATTATTTAAACCAACGCACTAAATCTAATCCCAAATTGATGATGGAAATGATTTCACTTTATTTGGAACAAACCCCACCTTTAATCAGCGCAATGAAACAAAGCTTGCAGGATAAAGATTGGAATTCATTGCACTCGGCAGTGCATAAAATGATTCCCTCATTTTCAATAATTGGTATTAGTACAGATTTTGAAAACATGGCAAAAAAAGTTCAGGAGTATGCAAGCACAAAGCAACAGACAGATGGAATACCCGACCTGGTATTACAGCTTGAAAACGTTTGTGCACAGGCATGTAAAGAATTGGAAGAAGAATTAAATACAATTAAAATTACTAACTTATGAAAAACGAAAAAATAAAACTTTTCCTGGTAGATGACGATGCATTGTTTTTAAAATCATTAGAAATTGATTTCCTTCAGCATGCTGATTTTATCATTGAAACATTTGCAACAGGCGAACTTTGCATGGATAATTTATCGCATAACCCTGATGTAATCATTTTAGATTATCGTCTGGACTCCATTGTTCAAAACGCGATGAACGGAATAGAAACATTGGATAAAATAAAGACTTTCAATCCTGATATTCCTGTTGTGATGCTATCCTCTCAAGATAAAATTGAAGTGGCGATAAATTGTATGCATCACATGGCTTTTGATTATGTAGTGAAAAGCGAAACCGCCTTCGTACGCTTACAAAAAATCATCGCTACCATTTTCCGTTACAAAAAAATGGAAAAGGAATTGAATTGGTATATGAGTAAGTTATAAAAACATTGATAATTTTATTTTCAGAACTGCCCTGCAAAACTATTTAACAGTAAATCCTCTCACACAAAATTGAACGGGTAAAAAAATTACTCGTATATAATGAACTCTACCTTACTGAAATAGCATAGAAATTTCACTACAGTAGCGTACAGTATTTATAAAACCAGTTTAAAAAAAATACAGGTTTATCACCTTCTCATTTCAAACAACTCAAAGACAAACGAAACAACTCACTGAATGGAATTATCGAACAAGTCATTTTATATAAAAATGTGTGAATCATGTAACTTATTTCCAAAGTTATGTAATACAAACTGATTAGTACAGCATTAAATTTGTTTTGTAATTGATTACACAAATTTGGGAGTCATCAATATGACAACAAAACCACCCAAACCTGCAGTTGCCGCTTCTATCAACACGGATAACCGGCAAGAGAAAAAAAGTAAACTTAAAGATAAGTTTCCTCGCTTAACAGATTATGACATCTGTCGTAACAACTGAACTTTCAGAAAGAGAGCAGTTTAAATTTATTAAATATTTTAAATATTAAAGGTAATTATATGAAAATTTTTACAGCACACACAGTTGGCATCTACTACCGATTAACTCGCTTACTTGGGGCGATGTTGATGGTTGCTTTAATGGCGACTTCCGTTGCCATGTCGATACAAACTCTAGACCTTTTATCGACATCGAATTTTGTTGTTCTGGCTGGTTCAACAGTCACAAGCATTCCGCCTCTTTCGATAACAGGTGATGTTGGCTTATACCCGGCAGCCGGCAGTTATATATCCGGATTTGATGGGACAAATGTTATCGGTATATTATACGTGAGAGATGCTTCCGGACCTTCAGGTTCAGTTATAAATGCTACCCTCTTGCTACAAGCCAAGAGCGATTTAACAACTGCATATAACGACGCCGCAGGAAGAACTCCTGTGCCAACGGGACCTTTTCTGAATCCTAATGGAGGAAATATCGGTGGATTGAACCTTGTTCCGGGTCTCTATAAATTCACATCTGAATGTCAAATAACCGGGGCGGATGTTACTCTTACGGGTAGCGCAACTGATGTATGGATTTTCCAGATAGCCTCCCTTCTCAATTTGGGTAGCGGAATCCATATCATTCTTGCTGGCGGAGCCCAGGCAGCCAACATCTTTTGGCAGGTAGGCACTTCGGCCACTCTTGGAACGTACTCGGTTTTCAAAGGGACCATCCTTGCAGACCAATCTATCTCGCTGGATGTCGGTGCAACTATTGAGGGCAGGGCACTGGCATTTACCGGTGCGGTTACAATGGCATCCGGTGTTACAGGTGTCAAACCGGAACTTGTGACAACTTTTCCGATCTTTTCAGCCAATCCGACACAGTTGCAATTTGGACAAGTTAACAACGGATTTTATAAAATAGACTCAGTTACAGTGACCAATACCGGAACAGCTAATCTTATTATTAACAGTGTAACAAGTTCAAATGCATTTTTTACAGTTACTCCAACAAGCGGAACTATTACTCCGGGTTCAACAAAGAAATATTATGTTACTTTCGCGCCACTAACAGACGGATTGCAAAATAGTTATATCGTTTTTAATCATAATGCCGCGAATGCAAGGGATACAATCAGGGGCATTGGGACAGGTGCTACCGCTAACTTCTCGGTAAGTCCGTTGAATCTGAATTTCGGAGACGTGAACAAGGATATCACGAAAAGGGACAGCGTTACCGTAACAAACACAGGGACTGGCGGTCTTATAATTTCGAGCATCACATCGAGTAATACTCATTTTACCATAATTCCGCTCGTAGCAATAATACAGCCAGGTTCAACGCGGAAATTCTATGTTACTTTCACGCCACTTGTAGACGGGTTGCAATATGGTAAAATCTATTTTAATCATAATGCTGCGAACGCGAAAGATTCAATCATTGTCAGCGGTATAGGTGTTACTCCTAAGTTCACAGTAAGCCCATTGAGTCTGGATTTCGGAAATGTTAATAATGCAATCACGAAAATGGACACCGTAAAAGTAACAAACACAGGGAATGCCGACCTGATAATTACGAGTATCACATCAAGTAATTGGCATTTTACCATAACTCCGCTCAGAGCCACGATTGCGCGTGGTTTATCACAGGAATTCTATATCACGTTCACGCCACTCACATCCGGATTACAAAATGGTTATATCCGCTTTAATTTTAATGCGACAAATGCGAAAGACTCAATCCCCGTCACAGGTACAGGCGTTGGCACCCCTGTCTCTCCTACGTTCTCAATAAACCCATTGAGTCTGGATTTCGGAAACGTGAACACCGGTACTACGAAATTGGACAGCGTGACCATAACAAACACAGGTACTGCCAATCTGACCATATTAGGCAACACCTCAAGCAATGTTTATTATACCACAACTCCGAGCATTATAATTATTACGGCCGGAGCATCAACGAAATTCTATATCATCTTCGCTCCACTCAAACCCGGATTACAGGATGGTTATGTTTACTTTTATCATAATGCGACAAATGCGAAAGACTCAATTCACGTCAGTGGTACAAGTGTCGGCAATGATCTCGCTCCTAAGTTTTCAGCAAGCACATCAAATCTGGATTTCGGAACCGTGTTCATCGGTTTTTCTAAACAGAAAAGTGTCATCGTAACAAACACAGGAGGTATTGCTCTGGTTATTTCAAACATTATCACAAGCGATGATCATTACATCATAACTCCGATAATTAGTACGATTGCTCGCGGTGCTTCGCTGGAAATCTTTATCACGTTTGCACCGACAGTAGTAGGTCAGGTTAATGCGAAAATTCTATTCACTCATAATGCAGGCATGGATACAATTAATGTTACTGGAAGAGGTCTGAGCAGTGTTCCTGTACTTACCATAGAGGCTGCACGTGCACTCCCAATTGGAACAGAGTTTATAATCGAAGGAACAGTAACACGCACATTAGGCAGCTATACACGCATTCAGGATGAAACCGCAGCAATCACAATAGTTCAGACAACGGGTGAATTTTTCAATGAGGTTGAAATTTTCGAGATTCAAGTTGCTGACAGGGTACTTATTCAAGGCAGTATTTCAGAGATAAATTATCTCATGGTAATTAATGGAAACGATTTAACCGGCTACCAACGGCTTTCTCGCTTGAACGAACTTCCAACTCCGGTGATAGTTTCTCTTTCAGAACTTGTTAATAATGGAGAACAGTATGAAAGTCGTCTAATCGAACTTGAGAATCTGACCATCACAAGTGGCAGTGGTGATATCTTCTACGAATCAACTACATACCAGGTAATTGATGCAAGTGATTTATCCAATTCAGTTGTGATACGCATCGGCAATAGTGAGGATACGGAAATGGACGGAATGCCATTCTTCCAATCATCAGTAACATTTGAAGGTGTGTTAAGCCAATCGAGTATTTCTGATCCTTCAGGCGGTTATCAGTTGACACCTATATTTCCAACTGATTTGCGTTATGGCCCAACTGATGTTTCAGAGACAATAACAGGAAATCAGTATTCACTATCTGACAACTATCCAAATCCGTTCAATTCTTCTACGAATATTCAATATAGGCTTGGAACTGCGGATTTTGTTACACTAAAGGTATTCAACGTACTTGGTAATGAGGTTACTACCCTCGTGAATGGTTTCCAGGAGGCTGGCACCTACACCGTGCCGTTCTCAGTAGCAAGTAATTTATCACCCGGTAGCAGTGTATATTACTACCGATTGGAAGTTGGAACATTCGTTTCAACTAAGCAAATGATACTCATGAAATAATTAACACTTATTATATCCCCTCCTTGCAAAGGAGGGGATATTTTTGAGTGAAGCTTAGAAATATGCGAGGTTTGATTACAAGTAATAATCATAAAAAAATTTCACGATTACATGAATAGAATCATTAGAAACAGGTATATCTATAAAATGTCAACTAAATTTTAAAATGGAAAAGTGTGAAACATATAACTTATTTCTTACATTATCTAACACAAATTGATTTGCATTGCCTTAGCTTTGTTCTGTAATTGTTTATCACAAATTTGGGAGTCATCAATATGACAATAAAATCGCCCAAACCAGCAACTACCTCTTCTATCAACCTGGAGAACCGGCAAGAGAAAAAAAAGTAAACTTAATGAAAAGTTTGCTCGCTTTACAGATTCCGATATCTGTCGAAACAACTGAACTTTCAGAATGAGAGCAGTCTAAATTTATTTTTAATATTATAGGTAATTTTATGAAAATTTTTACAACACACACAGCAGGTATTTACTACCAATACACTCGATTACTTCGAGTGTTGATGATGGTTTCTTTAATGGCGACTTCCGTAGCCATGGCGATACCAACTTTAAACCTAAGATCGATGGAAAATTTTGTTATTCTGGCTGGTTCGACAGTCACGTGTATTCCGCCCGTTATGATAACAGGTGATGTAGGCTTGAGTCCTGCAGCCGGCAGTTATATAGTAGGATTCGATGGATCAAATGTAACCGGTATATTATATGTGGTAGATGCATCCGGTCCATCAGGTTCGGTAGAAAATGCTACCCTTCTGCAAACTGCAAAGAGTGATTTAACCATAGCGTATAACGATGCCGCCGGACGAACGCCAGTGCCAACGGGACCTTTTCTGAATCCTGGTAGCGGAAATATAGGCGGATTAGACCTCGTCCCGGGTCTCTATAAATTCACCTCTGACGCTGCAATAACCGGGTCTGACGTCACTCTTACCGGTAGCGCTACCGATGTCTGGATTTTTCAGATAGCATCCTCTCTCAATGTGGGCAACGGTATCCATGTCATTCTCGCTGGTGAAGCCCAGGCATCAAACATCTTTTGGCAAGTCGGAACATCAGCCACTCTTGGAACCAACTCGGTCTTCAAAGGAACCATCCTGGTGGACCAATCAATCTCGCTGGGTACCGGTGCAACAATGGATGGCAGGGCGTTAGCATTTTCTGCTGCGGTTACAATGTCTTCAGGTGTTACAACAACCAAACCGGGAATTGTTACAACTTTTCCAATTTTTTCAGTCAATCCGACACAGTTGGCGTTTGCTGATGTCAGCAACGGATTAAGCAAGATGGACTCAGCCACGGTAACTAATACCGGAACAGCGAATCTTATTATTAGCAGCGTAACAAGTTCTAACCCATTATTTACTGTAAATCCAACAAACGGCACAATAAGTCCGGGTTTAACCCAGAAATTCTATGTTGCTTTCGCGCCACTCACAGTCGGGTTGCAAAATGGTTATATTCATTTTAATCATAATGCTGCGAATGTGAAAGATTCAATCAGTGTAAGCGGTACAGGTGTCCCTCCGACTGATGTTTCGGAGATAGTAAATGCAAATCAGTATTCACTATATGACAACTATCCAAACCCGTTCAATTCATCTACAAAGATTCAATACAGTCTGGGAATTGCGGATTTTGTTACACTAAAGGTATTCAACATACTTGGTAATGAGGTTACTACCCTCGTTAACGGTTTCCAGGAGGCTGGCACCTACACCGTGCCGTTCTCAATAGCAAGTAATTTATCACCCGGTAGCTGTGTATATTACTACCGTTTGGAAGTTGGAACATTCGTTTCAACTAAGCAAATGGTACTCGTGAACTGATTACCTTCTCTTTCTTAAATCCCCTCCTTGCTAAGGAGGGGATATTTTGAGCGAAGCGAGAATTAGGGGTGGTCTGATTAAACCATAACTTTTCCAAATTTACGTAATATGCATATCGAGGGAGTCAAGCAGGATCTTGTTTTTTTGGGTAATCTCGGCAATATACCACTTGTCATTGATTTTAACTTTCCTGACTTCCTTTAGAAATAGAATCAAATCCATTGGAGCATACCTGTTGTTCAATTCCTTTGATTTAAGTAATTGCAGTATTTTATAATACCAATGCAGTGTTATGTAGTTGATAAACATCCATGCCTCCAATGCCTGCTCATTCTGCATATAGCTTTTATCTGCATCAATAATATTTTTGAGCGCATCAATCATTGATTCAATTTGAGCCCTACTTTTATAATCTATAAATATCTGTTCAGGTGTTCTTTTAAGATTGTTCATCAGGGCTATGGTACCAAATCTGTATTGTTGCAAATGAAAATCATCTATATTGTATTCTTCGGGGATACTTTCTATTCTGAATAGATAGTCCTTAGTCTCATCTGCTTTTAATGCGTCGTCAAGGAAAATATGTATGTTTTCATTGCCTGCTTTAGTTGAATAGTGCCAAATGATCCTGTTTTCAAATTTGAAGAAGCCCTCGAATTTTTGTTTATCGCCGGTTTTTATGTTATCGTAATCAATGAGCTTGTTATTGCGCTTGAGAGGCACAATGAACTTTAGGTTTTCCTCTTTTAGCAGGTCAATGTTGTTTTTTGAATAAAATCCTTTGTCGGCAATTATTACCGCATCTGTTATATGTGATTCTTTGAGGCATAGCTTAAATGCTTTTATGTCTTTTATATTGCCCGGCATTATTCTGTAATAAACCGGTAGTTGTGACTTGACTGAAAAAATGAACATTATGTTAGCCAAGGAATTATATGTACCTTTCTTGCTTTTACCAAATTTGGTTATATCCATCTTTTTGGAATTGCTTATGAGGCCTGTCCCGTCGAATAATATATTATCATTGGGCTTGCCGAATTCTTTAAAAAAGCCTGTTATCTGGGAACGTTGTGTGCCTATCTGTTTTAACAGCCCGGTAATGTTCTTGGGAGACAGCGGCAATCCCGGGTATTGCTCGGATAAATAGCTGTGTAAATAATGGAATTCAACATTCTTCATATGGCTTTGGTGAACAAGCTTACAGTATGCCAATGTCACTATTTCCTGCCAATGTCCGGGGAAATATTTCTGCAAAAGGGTTATGTATTTAGCAAGGCCACTATCAATAAAAGCGACAATGCCATACTCCTTTACGCACAGTTGGGATACAACAAGTTCTCTTTTTCGTAACTTGGCTTTGTCGGATTCAATAAAGCCGTCTTCTTTTGTGATTTTTCCCAATAATTTCCCGGTGATTTTTTTTGCTCGTTTTTTATCGGGGTCCCATTTGCTTGTGACTTGATATAGATAGTATTTGCCGTTTAGCAAGCGCAGTTCTGTACCTTTGAGCTTATGTTTAGTTGCCCATTTGGGATGTATAGCCATATCAATTTCCTTTTGTAATATTACGTAAATACGTAATAGCTAATATAAGAAAAAAAATACTTTAATGCAAGCATCACAGTACTTTTATTTTAATTATATTACGTATTTTTAGGAAAAGTTATGGCTTAATGCAAGCGATGAAGAAATATTTTCATGGGCAATGAAAAACAATCATATAATTTTCATTCATGACCTTGACTTTGGAACTATTCTGTCAAATACTCTGAACAACTCACCAAGTGTAATTCAAATCAGGACACAAAAAATAAATCCTGAAGAAATTGGAAATACAATTTTGTCAGCTTTGAATAACTTTGAAAAACATTTCATTGAAGGTGCAATTGCAGTAATTAATGATAAAAAGACAAGAATAAAAATCCTTCCATTAAAAAAATAATAATACATACAACTTAAAATCCAGCTTGACGGAGGCTGTGTGTTTTTTGGACGCCACCCGGGACTCGGCTTCTTCTGTGCAATTGAATTAAATTCAATGGAATTGTATATTCAGCAGAATTGTGAATTATAATAAAATATTAATTCAGTAGTTAATAAATTCATGTTTTTCAATAAAGTAATATGATTATGAAAACTTTTTCAAGAATTGAATTAAATTCCAACATAATGGGTGGAAAACCATGTATAAAAGGAACAAGAGTTACTGTTGGTACAATTGTCGGTTTAATTGCATCCGGGGCTTCTTTTGATAATATTCTTCAGGATTATCCATATTTGAAAAATGAAGATATTACAGAATCACTCGAATATGCAGCATGGCGAACTTCTGAAGTAGAAGTTGAATTGGAATCTGCATGAAAATCCTGCTCGACATGAATTTACTTTTTCCTATATGTTTCTTTTCTGTGGCCTACTTTTACTACTACAATTACAAATCAGGAAAATAATCTTTTCACTTCTTCATGGTCAATAGTTTCTTCATCCTTCCTGTCGGTTAATGCCTTTAAATCTTCCAAATCTTCCATCAGTTCTATATAGTCTTCATAAGGTAAAAGAACATCAGTCTTATTACCTTCGCTGTCAATTATATATTTTGGTTCAACCATAAGTAACTCCATCCTGTTAGTATTTAATAAATCCAATTACTTTTTGTTTTTGGTTTTTTTTCAGGCATATAAAGTATATGCCATTACATAAACTTCTAATATCAATTTTAAATTCATTTGAATTAATAGAACCTATTAGTAGTTTTTCACCTAAATAATTATATAAAATATATTCGGTATATATTCCTTGATTATTAATATTGATGAAATCACTCGCAGGATTTGGATATATTTGGCTATTATTCTCAGTTGAAGGTGTTTCTTCAACATTCAATACGACAATTTTTTTGGGAAACACAATAATACCAACTCCTGTAATAATCCATACCGAATCGTTAGTAATAATAACATCTTGTATATCCGGAATAGGATTGTGAAATCCTGATGTAGTATCGTCGAATCTAAAATAGGTTTTGTAATATTCGATTGGTCGTGTTGAACTCGTCCTTATTATCAATGAATTATCTCCTATTGCTTTAAGATTTGCTTTATGCAGGATAAAATCATTTCCCATCGAATAAATCATCTGTTTAGCAAAAACCAAATAGTTAGATTTATCGAGCCGCATTATTCTATATGTAGGATCGGCTAAAATTAAAGTTGAATCCCTATAAACAGGTAAATTATTTGATTCATCGAATATTACCCAGTTTCCATCTTTATAGACAACTAAACCTGAACAACAAGCTCCCGACTCGCCTGTAAATGGATCCCACCAGGAAACTGTATTTAAAGCAACCCAGATTGTATTTAAATCTTCCGGATAAATATGTGATACATTTTTAATGTACATTTTGGATTCCTCGCCTGAAAGACTCGGAATTTGCATGCTTGTAAATGAGCCGTCCTGGTTGTAAAAAATCAGATTGCTATTACTATCGTTTAAAGCGAAATCATCGTCCTTCGGATACCATATTCTATGCAATACAACTCTTCCATCTCTCAACGCGAAAAGAGATCTTTGAGAAGCAGAAATACTTGACATAGGTCGGAAGCTAGCACAAAAATTTGTCCTTGTGATTGTGGTAAATGATTTCCCATCAAATTTTAATAATTCAGAATTTCCCAGATATTTCTGGCCGTCTTCCTTATTTGTATCGTAAATTGATGTCGTAATCCATAGATTATTATAAATATCAACACAGAACTGTTCATAATTCCGCCATTGCTTCAGTGAATCATCTATGAAAAATGCATTCCATTTCCCATTTTTATAGCAGTACATCATATCGCTACCTACCCATATTCCTTCTGTTGAATCAAAATGAATTTGTGGTCCAGTAGATATTGGTATATCCTTAATAGAATCATTAATTATTAAAATTGTAGGGATACTATCCCATTTTCCTTTTTCATAAATCCTAATAGCACTAAAATTGAAAGGACCACTTTCTTTGAATTTTTTTATACAAAAAACAGCAACCTTATTACCTAATCTGTCACCAGCCATAAAATTGTTTATTCCTAAATCATAATCGCTTAATTTGAAATCAGCTGAATATGAAACAGAAGTTGCATATAATACTATAGCTATTATGAGATTTTTCATAATTTGCCTCAAAATCATTAGAAGACTATTTTTTCTTTATCAGAATATTTTATTTAAAAATTTTATATAGTAAGGCAACGCTTACAAATATATATTTATACAGTATCTACCTGCTTTTCTTTTTCTTTCCTTTCAATTAAAAAATTATTCAAATCATTATTTTTCAGCCTTTCATTGACTTGCTCAATCAAGGTTTTAATATCGTAGTTAGCTTCTTTCATAGCTTCTTCGCGAACTTTACGCTGAAATTCAACGCAATCAAAAGATTTTTCAAACATAGCTTAATACCTCCCTTGGGGTTCTTATTTCTATAGATTTATATCCGTTAATTATATTAATCAAATTATATTTAGAAATTTTTTCAAGGTTTACTACATGCTTAAAGTTCCAACTCACCAATACATTGACGTTTGAAATTGTCGCAATTGCAATATGTAAAGCGTCATCAGCAGACTTCTTAGTAACTATTTGAAAATCTAAATATTTTTCAGCTAATTCGGCAGATTCAGCAGGAACTAATATATATTCAATAAATTCATTTGGTATTGATGTAATTTTTTCTTTAACTTCCTTCCGTGCTTTTTGTAATTCGTCAATTGTCAATTTGGAAACAATCGCAATTTTCTTTCCTTCGATAAACTCATCAAACAACCTGTTCGACCACTCTTGAAATTCTTCGTCAAAACAGCCGCCGATTACCTATGTATCAATATATATTCTGGGTTTATGCATATCTAAAGCTACTTAAATTTTCTATCAATTACAAGATGTTTTTGGCAATTTATTTTTTTTATTATTAAATCTCTCCACACACTAATAAAAAGGGAAACG
>Ga0156686_1016_pt3 | contig 1105 bp, 2 predicted proteins | sample RifOxyC2_FD_112016 | JGI IMG/M metagenome (GOLD analysis project Ga0156686, IMG submission 112016) | Ignavibacteria bacterium RIFOXYC2_FULL_35_21
TAAGCAGTAATATCATCACGGATATTGATTTTCTCGTATCAACTACAAGCTATCATAATACTGTAAAGAACAACATCTCTAAAGAAAATGATGAAGAATACTTAAGCATGTTGAACAGGTTAAGATTTTACTGGCTTCTCTTTGATCAATTGGTTTTTCAGAGCGAGTTTAACCATAAATATGATGGTGGATTGTCTGAGCAATATGATCCGAATACATACCTGTTGAATTTGAGTCTTGGAATGAAGTTCTTTTCAGATAACAGAGGAGAGCTGAAGTTTTCGGTTTATGATGCACTAAATCAAAACAATAACATTTCAAGGCAATCAACTGATTACTATACACAGGAGTATAGTTCAAACGTAATAGGCAGATACTTTCTGCTTTCATTGATTTATAACTTAAGAACTTTTTATTAAAAGGAGTGCAAAATGAAAAAAATCAGGTCTCTTATATTATTCCTTGTTTTATCTGTTGTTTCAATAATAACAGGTTGTTCAGGTTCCCGGGAAGTTACGTCGCTTGCAAGGAATGGCGATATAACAATCGATGGCAGGCAATCTGACTGGGACCAATTAATTACTATTGAGGGAGAGAATATAGCATTTGGCTTTCGGAATGACGCGGATAATCTTTACCTCTGCATGGTAACAAATGACAGGAACAAAATTATTAAGATCATAAAGGGAGGTTTGAATGTCTGGCTTGAACCGGAAAACTCAGATGATAAAATCGGAATATTGTACCCGGACAAACCCGATCCGTCGGATTTTCAATTTCAACCAAACCAGCAGCTTCCTGAAATGCCTGACCAGCAGAAACCCGGGATGAGAGGAGAAGAGCAAATAGATCTGAAATTATATTCATCGCTTTCAAAACAAAAAGAGCTATATATCCTTAATGATGAAGGAAAGGTGCTAAAAACCTATCCTGTTGATGGGGAAATATTTAAAGCCAAAATCTCTTTTGACAAAGGCAATTTATGTTACGAGGTTAAGATTCCTATAGGGGAATCACTATCATCTAACTCCGGTTTAAAAACCGCCTCAGGAAGTAAATTAAATGTGGAATTCATAACCGGCGAAATCGAAGCCGGCTTTAATAA
>Ga0156686_1016_pt6 | contig 1000 bp, 2 predicted proteins | sample RifOxyC2_FD_112016 | JGI IMG/M metagenome (GOLD analysis project Ga0156686, IMG submission 112016) | Ignavibacteria bacterium RIFOXYC2_FULL_35_21
ATTCGATTACTTACAGGATAGGTTCGATACAAACTGAGTTGGAGAAACTTCGTTTCAATCACTTTAAAGAATTGATTTCTATTTGTACCCCGGAACAAAGAGAAAAATTTATTCCTATTCTAAAAAAACTTATGGAACGAAACCCACCGGGCGGAAAACCTGGTGATCACGAATTTCAACAAAAGTGGAATAAACCCGGTGCGCCGCCTTTTAACCCGGGTGATTAAGAATATTTATTTTCTTTTTATGAAAAGATTCTTATTATTTTTTCTGATTCTAACTCAGTCTTCTGCTTTTGCCAAAGATCCCGGAGATAGCGTTTTTACAGGGATTCAGGTCCACACAATAAAGCTGCAGTTTGATCAGCCTAATTACTGGGATTCTCTTACAATATATTATGAAGAAGGAAATGAACAAAATATTGTTGCCGATGCAACTGTAGATGGCGTTGTTTACGATAGTGTCGGTGTCCGGTTTAAAGGAAATTCTTCTTACAGTCATCCCAATAATAAAAAGCCGTTCAAAATTAATTTTGATGAATACCGGGAAGACCAGAGATGGGATGGATTAAAAGGAATTCATTTAAATAACTGCTGGAATGATCCAACATTTATGCGTGAAAAAATTCATCTCGATTTTTGTAAAGATGCCGGAATTTCCGCACCGAGAGCAAACTATACCGAACTTTATATCAACAATGAGCTTTAGGGATTTTATTCGCTGGTAGAGCATGTAGATAAAAAATTTCTTTCTTCGCATTATGATAGTAGTGACGGTAATCTTTATAAAGCCGTAGATGCTTTTGGTGGCGGCGGAGTGGGAGGCAGTCAATTAATCTCGGATTTCAGATGGTATGGCAGTGATCAAAGCTTATACTACGACCGCTATGAGTTAAAGACGGAAGAAGCTGATGATCCCTGGTCAGGCTTGGTTAATCTTATCGATATTATAAACAACTCCACAAGTATATCCGAATCTCTGCCACAGGTTTTTAATGTAA